>ERZ773005.23-NODE-23-length-151867-cov-7.034747_pt1 | contig 151867 bp, 137 predicted proteins | sample MGYA00580666_ERZ773005 | MGnify/ENA primary metagenome ERZ773005 (study PRJEB29015, sample SAMEA2737999) | human oral metagenome | biome: human oral; feature: human-associated habitat; material: dental | place: China | collected 2061 ...
TCAAAGCGCTGAACGAAGCGGGGATTGAGGTGGCGGAGACCGTGGCGGCCATGGGAGATTTAGCGGTCAAGGTTTTGAAGGAGAACGGCCTTTACGATACCTGCCATACTTGCTGATTCGTATATAATGCGCTGCATTTAAAAAGGACGCCCGCTGTGATTTTTCGCAGCGGGCGTCCTTTTTGCGAGAAGAAACTTCTTTTTTCGATAAAATTCTCATCGGAGGGATGAATTTTTGACGAAAATCCTTTACCTATGGAGGCAAAAAGTTGTAAAATTAGAGAAATCAAAGAAACGGGAAAGACGTGGCGGTGACAGCGCAGAGACGCCACAGAGAGGCGGCAAATCAAAGAGGCCGATGTGAAAAAAGGGGAGGAGGGCCACAGGGATGGAAGGGCAGAAGAAAAGACGTTGGATAGCGGCGGCCATAGTGGTCATCCTTGTCATCGTCGGGATTCGGGTGGGGACGAATCTCATGGAAAAGAGCGAGCAGGCGAAATCCAGCGGGCGGGGAAAAGTGGTGACGGTGACGGCGGGGCATCCAAAGCGGCAGCGGATTGAGCCGCAGCTGCGCTTTTCGGGTACTCTTGACCCCATCTGGCAGGCAGATGTGGCAGCGAAGGTGGATGGCCGCGTGGAGCGGGTCTTGGTCGATGAAGGGGAGCGAGTGGATGCTGGGGCCGTGTTGGCGATCTTAGAGCAGACGGATACCGGCGCCGCGCTTTTGGCGGCAGAGGGCGCCTATTACGAGGCGCAGGCCCGGCTGAATAAGGCGACGGCGGACTACGAGCGGCAGGCCTATCTCTTCGCGAAGGGCGGCGTTTCAAAAGAAGAATTGGATAACGCGCAATTTGCGCTGGACAACGCCGCCGGGGCGCTCCAGTCGGCAGAGGGGCATCTCGCGGCAGCGCAGTCGAAGCAGGGTGGTACGGCGGTCACTACTCCCCGGACGGGGATCGTCCAGAAACGCTATTATCAAGAGGGGTACTATGCCAAGGTCGGCACGGCGCTCTTTAATATCGCTGATATCTCAGTACTTTCGGCGAAGATCGCCGTGCCGGAGGGGTATGTCAGCCAGGTGGCTGTGGGAGACGCGGTGGCGTTTACGATTCCTTCCTTAACGGTGACCCGTCAGCAGGTGATGGGGCGCATCGCCCATATCAGCCCCGTGGCAGAGAGTGGATCCCATACCTTCGAGGCCACGGTGACGGTGGATAATCGCGACGGCCGCCTTTTTGGCGGTGTCTACGCCGAGGCACTTATCGTTGCTCGGCCGCAGGAAAACGTCCTCACGGTGCCCCTTTCGGCTATTGTCATGCGGGATGATCAGCGTACGGTCTATGTGATTGACGATGGCTTGGCGGTGCGTCGGGTGCTGACCACCGGTTATATCGGCGAGGATGTTGTGGAGGTCTTGGGCGGGATCACGGAAGAGGATGAGATCATTACTGGCGGCCTCAATAAGGTGCGGGAAGGCATTCAGGTGCGGACGGTGGAAGGGGCGTCGGCAGAGTGATCGAAACATTTATCAAAAGGCCGGTATTTACCACCATGTTCATCATGGTCTTAGTAGTCTTTGGCATCCAGTCCTATCCTAGCCTTGGCATTGATCTTTATCCCGATGTGGACCTGCCCATGGTCTCCATACGGGTCTACTACGAAGGTACCGCGCCGGAAGAGATGGAGACTTTGGTAACGAAGCCCATTGAGAACCGGGTGAGCCAGATTTCCGGTATTAAGACCATTACCTCCACCATCCGGGAAGGATTCTCCCAGACGACATTAGAATTTGATATCGGGGTCGATCCCCGCCAGATGGCCAGTGAAGTGCGGGAAAAGGTGGCCAGTATTAGAAAGCGCCTGCCCGACGACATTGATGAGCCGATGGTGGAGCGCTACGATGCTGCGTCGCGGCCCGTGGCTGTTTACTCCTTTTCCTCCGCTTTGCGAAGCCCCGGGGAAGTGCGCCGTCTCTTACAGGATGTGGTGGTCGACGATTTACAAATGCTCGAGGGCGTGGCTGATATTACCCTCTTTGGCGCGGGGGATCGGGCGATTCGAATTGATGTGGACGCGCAAAAATTAGCGCGTTACGGCATCTCGATGCCGACGGTGATCGAAAAAGTCAACAATGCGAACCGAAACAGCCCCGGCGGAAAGATCCGGGACGGCATCAATACCATCACCCTCCGTACTATAGGAAAGTTCACGTCCGTGGATGATATGAAAAAAGTGGTGGTAGCCAATGTGGAGGGGAGCCCCATCCTCCTGACAGACATCGCCGACGTGGCTGACGATTGGGAAGAGGAAGAGACCTACGCCCGCACCAACGGCGTTCCCTCGGTGCTGATGTGGGTGCGAAAGCAGTCCCGCACGAACACCGTCGAGATCACCGACGCTTTGAACCAGCGCCTGGATGCGCTTTTGCAAGACGACCTTCCCCCGGATGTGGAGAAAGCCACCATCACGGATCAATCGAGCTATGTGCGGGAAAACGTAGCGGATGTCTGGAATACCATCTTTTTTGGCGGATTTCTGGCTCTCGCCATCACCTATCTGTTTCTTAGGGATATCCGGGCGACGCTTATCGGCGGGCTCGCCATCCCTACCTCGGTGGTGGCCGCCTTCTTTTTAATGAAGAGTATGGGCTTTACCCTGAACAATATGTCCCTCATGGGCTTATCGCTGGCGGTAGGCTTTCTTATCGATGATGCCATCGTCTTAGTGGAAAATATTTTCCGCCACATGGAAATGGGAAAGACACCGGCACTGGCTTCGGAGGATGCCACGAAGGAACTTGTGCTGGCGATCTTAGCCACCTCCTTGTCCCTTTTGGCGGTGTTCGTTCCCATCGGCAGCATGGGAGAAACGGTGGGGCAATACTTTAAGCAATTCGGGCTTACCGTCGCCTTCGCGCTGGCCTTTTCCACGATTTCTGCTTACTCACTCACCCCGATGGTTTCGGCGTATTGGCTGAAACCGCCCTCCGCAGCTCACGCGGGGCGGCCCGTCTTTGTGACCCGTGTCCTTGATGGGTTCAATGCCGGCTTTGAAGCGCTGCGGAGATTTTATGAGGCGTTCATGGTCTTTGCCTTCTCCCATCCCAGGAAAGTGGTGATCGCCGCGTTGGCGACGCTTCTTTTGAACCTGCTCCTGATTCCCTTTTTAGGGACGGCCTTGCAGCCGGTCTACGATTCGGGGGAATTTTTGGTGAGCATCAAAGGGCCGGCGGGGGCCAGCCTCGACCAGATGAAGCGATGGGCGCTGCCCTTGGAAGAGACCATCGGCGCGCTTCCCGAGGTGGAAGTCGAGGCGCTGCACTTAGGGGGCAATCGGATACCGGTTAACGAAGGCGACATCCGGATTCGCCTGAGACCTGCGGAGGAGCGGGCGCGGGGGATGCTCGACATTATGGCTGAGCTGCGGAAAAAATTCGCCGACGTGGGGACCATGCAGGTAGCGGTCATGACCACCCAAGGCGGGCGCTGGGATTCACGCCCGGTGCAGATTGGCCTCCGGGGCGGCGATATCCATAAGCTGAGCGGTTACGCGGAAGCTTTGGCGGAAAAGGTGCGGCAGACGCCGGGCGCCACCGATGTGGAAATCCTCGGCGTCTCTCCCGAACCGGAGGTCCTCATTCGCTTAGACCCTTATCAGGCTAGCCGGTTTGGCCTGGACAACACTTCCGTGGGGAAAGCGGTGCAGTACGCCTTTCAGGGGAAAAGTCTGAGCCATTCCTATACCATTGGCAACAACGATTACGACATCATCGTGCAGGTGGCGCGCGGGAACCGGCGCACGCTGCAGGACGTCTCTGATCTCATGGTCTCGACGGCCAGCGGCCCCTTCGTTCGACTTGGAGACGTGGCGGAGGTCACCTTGGGATCCGGCCCCACCCGCATCGACCGCGAAGGACGCCAGCGGCAGATTGCGGTCTACGCCAATACCAGCGGCATCTCCCCCGGTGAACTTCTCCAAACCATTCAGGAAGAACTGATCCCCGATATTAACATGGACATTGGCTATCGCTACCGCCTGATCGGGGATTCTGACATGATGGGGCGCGTCTTTCGCGAGATCGCCAAGGCCGTCGTTTTAGCTGTCGTCCTCATTTACATGGTCCTGGCGGCGGAGTTTGAGAGTTTTTCCCAGCCCTTCGTCATCATGATGAGCCTGCCCTTTGCCGTCATCGGCGCGGTGCTCGGGCTTTTGGTGGCGAACCAGACGGCGAACATGATGGCCCTCATCGGCTTTACCATGCTCTTAGGCCTGGTGACGAAGAACGCCATCCTCCTCATCGACTATGCCAATCAGGCGCGCGCGCGGGGCATGGCGATCCGGGAAGCGGTCATGGAAGCCTGCTCCCTTCGCCTTCGCCCTATCCTCATGACCACCCTCTCCACCCTTCTGGGGATGCTGCCCGTAGCCCTTGGGCTGGGGGCGGGCGCCGAGCTTCGTCAATCCATGGGCGTCGTCCTCATCGGCGGTCTCACTACCTCGACGATTCTAACTCTCGTCGTCGTTCCCCTTATCTACATCTTGACGGAAGAGTGGAAAATAAGTCGGACGGATAAATTTTAAGTAGAAAAAGCCCCCATCTGATGGTATAATGAACACTAAACGAGCCTGACCGCAGGGAAGCGGGAGCGCAGTGAGAATTATACCTGAATATTTAACGAAGGCGAGCGAAGCTTGCCTTTTGTGGCTGTGGTACAAATACAGGAAGAAAATAAAAAGCGGATACGGATGACGAGAGGGAAGGAACGTATAGCATGTTTGGGATGAAAATAGATATCGGTATCGATCTTGGCACGGCGAACGTGCTGGTCTATGTCAAAGGGAAGGGAATCGTCCTGCGGGAGCCGTCGGTAGTGGCGGTCAACCGCGATACGAATCAGATCCTGTCGATCGGCGAGGACGCGAAACGGATGTTGGGACGTACGCCGGGAAATATCGCCGCGATCCGTCCCCTTCGAGACGGCGTGATCGCGGATTACGACGTTACCGAGAGTATGCTGCGGTTTTTTATCGATAAAGTGATTGGTCATCGCTTCGTCTTTCGCCCGCGAATCATGATCTGTATTCCTACCGGCGTGACGATGGTAGAAAAACGGGCGGTGCAGGAGGCGGCGGAGCAGGCCGGAGCGCGTCGCACACAGCTCATTGAGGAGCCGATGGCGGCGGCGATCGGCGCGGGATTGCCCGTCGACGAAGCTACTGGCTCAATGATCGTCGATATTGGCGGCGGGACGACGGACATCGCGGTCATCAGCCTCGGCGGCATCGTGATCAGCCGGAGCCTGCGAATTGCCGGAGACAAGTTCGATGAAGCGCTTATCGCCTATGTGCGGCGGACATGCAATATTTTAATCGGGGAACGGACGGCGGAGGAGATTAAGATTCGGATAGCGGCGGCCAGCCCGGAGGCACGGCAAGGGCAGATGGACGTCCGCGGGCGCGATCTGCTTTCCGGCCTGCCGAAAAATATTCAGCTCACAACGGCGCAGGCAGCCGAGGCGCTGTCCGCTCCCGTCGGGCGAATTGTGGAGACGGTCAAGGCTGTGTTGGAGGAAACGCCGCCGGAATTGGCCTCCGACATTATGGATCACGGTATCGTTTTGACGGGGGGCGGTTCCATGCTCTATGGACTGGACGGTCTCATTCAGCGGGAAACGGGGATTCCCACGATGCTGGCGGAGGATCCGCTGTCCTGCGTGGCCATAGGAACCGGAAAGGCGCTCGACTTTGCCGATTACTTCGGCGATGGGCAGGAAATGAACAGCGCTATAGTTCCGTCGGTAAAATAAAAATTTGGGACTATTAGCGGGAAAAATTTTAGCGGGAAATGTTGTATAATGAATATAATAATGTATAATGATCGAAGTGTTGGATGAAAGTTTTTAACTGGGGGGAGAGAGTATGTGGCGTGGACTTTACACGGCGGCGTCGGGCATGATTACGGAAACGACCCGCACGGCGGTCATCGCGAATAACCTGGCGAATGTTAATACGACGGGTTATAAGCGGGATCGGGCGCTGGATCGGGAGTTTGAGCCGATGCTGATCCGGAGGATCAATGACACGGAGAAGGCGAAGGTTACTGATTTTAAAGGGTTCTCGCTGGACCGGCGGGCGCCGATTGTCGGGACGCTGGGACTTGGCTCGTACACGCAGGAGATTGCTACCGATCATGCGCAAGGATCGATGATGACGACGGGGAATCCTTACGATGTGGCGATCGCCGGCGAAGGATACTTCATGATCAATACGCCGGAAGGAACGCGCTATACGCGAAACGGCAGCTTTTATCGCGCTGCCAACGGTAATCTGGTGACCTCGGAAGGGCGTAACGTCCTTGATACGCGGGGACGTGCCATCAATATTCCGGAAACGGCGGTGGGCGTTGTTATCGGCAGCCGGGGCAATATTTACGCGGACGGGCAGCTTGTCGGAACGCTGGGATTCGTTCAGTTCAATGACCGACGGGCGGTTTTAAAGCAAGGGGACAGCCTGTACTACGCGCAGGAGGGGGCGCGCCCTCAACCGGCGACGGGGACGATAGAACAGGGCGTCTTAGAGCGATCGAACGCTAACGTCGTCAACGAGATGGTCGACCTGATCAACAATTACCGCGTCTATGAGGCCGATTCAAAGGCAGTGACGTCCCAGGATACGCTTTTGGATCACGCCGTCAATGAAGTGGGACGGCTGACCTGATTTTTGCTGGCTGACGGAACATTGAGAAACGGTAAAAATCTTTCGATATAGATTGCTTAGAGGAATTTGATCTTTTTCGGATGGAGGAGAATGTGTTATGATGAGAGCGCTTTGGTCCGCTGCTTCCGGCATGAAGACGCAGCAGGACAATATGGACGTTGTCGCCCACAACCTGGCGAATGTCAACACCTATGGCGATAAGAAGGTGCGAGCGGAGTTCCACGACCTTCTGTACCAAACGCTTCGCCCGGCGGGTGCCGACAGCGGCGCGGACTCGCAGTACCCGACAGGCCTTCAGATCGGTCTCGGCGATCGGCTGGCGGCGACGCAGCGTATTTTTACGCAGGGAAACTTGCAAACGACGGGCAATCCGACGGATATCGCCATTGAGGGAGAGGGCTTTTTCCGTATCGAGATGCCGGACGGAACGATCGCGTATACGCGCGACGGTTCCTTTAAACTTGATTCCAACCGCCGCCTGGTTACGACGGACGGGTATCCGGAAGCGGACAATATCACGATTGAGCAGGACGCAACGAGCGATTCCATTACAATCTCGCAGAATGGTCTTGTTTCTGACGTCGTGAACGGACAGACGAATCAGGTCGGTCAGATCACGATCGCTCGGTTCGTTAATCCGGCGGGCCTCACGGCGATCGGGCATAATTTATTCATCGAATCGGAAGCTTCCGGCGCTCCGCTGGAAGGGAACCCCGGGGACGACGGGGCGGGCCGCTTGCAGCAGTCGGTGCTGGAGATGTCCAATGTGCAGGTCGTCGAGGAAATGGTCAACATGATTGTGGCGCAGCGTGCTTACGAATCAGATGCGAAAGCGATCACGACGTCCGATTCGATGCTGGAGATCGCGAACGGTCTTAAGCGCTGATGAAACGCCTGCTCTGGGCTTTGACGCTGGCTCTTTGGCTGGCGGCGGGATTTCCTGCGGCGGCTGAAGCTTATGGGACGACCCCGGAGGAGCTTTATCCGCAGGTTCTTTCCTCCGAGGAACTGGAGCAGCTGGCGATCGGCTATATTGAAGCGGCGCTGGCCGAGGGAGAAGAGACGCGCCGTCATGTGGTGACGGCGGCTTACGTCCCCCGTCCGCTTCGCGTCCCTGAAGGGGAGATTACCTGCGAGGTAGCGACGCCGAACGGACTTCGCTACTGGGGAAACACAGCGGTAACTGTTAATGTCCTGGTGGATGGGGTTCCCTTTCGGCGGTTGACTTGTCAATTCCGTATCCATCTTTTCGATACGATCGTGGTAGCGGCGCGGAGCATTCAGGCGCGGCAAACGCTCACGGAAAGCGACCTCCGGGTGGAGGAACAGGAGATTGGCGCGGCGAGCGATAAGTATTATACAGACATCGCCGAGGCCGTGGGATTAGTGAGCAGCCGACGGCTGAGTCCCGGGCAGCCGATCCTGCGCACGATGGTGAAGAAGCCGCAGATTATAAAGAGCGGCGATCTTATCACGATTGTGGCGCATGTGAACGGTGTGGAGGTAAAAATGGAAGGTATGGCGCTGCAGCCGGGAAGAGAAGGCGAGTTTATCCGGGTGCGCAATACCCTGTCAAGAAAGGTCCTTCGCGTGAAGGTTATTGATGAAGCCACAGCAGAGGCGACTGGCTGATGGAACAGCCGGTCGGATCCCTGTGTGGAATGAGGCTGTATGGCGTTAAGAAAAGCAGGTGATAAGCATGAATAAGAAATGGCGGCAGAGAATAGCGACCGGTCTTTGCGTGGCGATGCTGACGGGCGTGACGGCGCCTGTTTTCGCGCAGTCGCTTTGGTCGGATAACGTGGGCGGCGAGAGTATGTTGTTTGCCGATCACAAGGCACGTAATGTGGGCGATATTCTGACTATTGTGATCAGCGAGACGGCGACGGCCTCCATGACGAAAGCATCGAATAACTCTAAATCCGGGAAGACGGAGCTGGGCGCTGGCGTAGGCATTTTCGGCTTTTTGGCGGCGGCCTCAGCGAGCGGCTCAGACAGCTTTAAGGCGAACGGATCGGCGACGAACACGAACCGCGCCACAGGGCGGGTGACAGTCACGGTGACCGACGTCCTGCCGAACGGCAACATGGTCGTAGAAGGCACGCAGTCCATCTGGCAGAACAATAACGAGCATAAGATTACGCTCCGGGGCGTCGTCCGCCGCGACGACGTGACTTACGCGAATACCGTGCCGTCTACGCAGGTAGCGGACGCGACGATTCACTTTGACGGCAAAGGCCCCATTAACGCGAAACAGCGGCAGGGCATTTTGACGCAGATATTCAATTTCCTTTTCTGAGGCGGGGGTGTGTTCATGAAACGCTTTACCGCGCTTGTCATGGCGCTTTGCTGCCTGTTTTCCTTTGCGACGGCGTTCGCTGATTCGGCGGTCACGCGTCTTAAGGACGTCGCGAAAGTGCAGGGCGTGCGCTCGAACCAGCTCGTCGGCTACGGATTAGTCGTCGGCCTTAACGGGACGGGCGATTCCAATAAAACATTGGAAACACTGCAATCGGTGGCGAATATGCTCCGCCAGTTTGGCGTGACGATCGATCAGGCGGCGCTTAAAACAAAAAATGTCGCAGCGGTCGTTGTCACAGCGACGCTGCCGCCGTTTGTCCGGGAAGGCGATACCATTGACGTGACGGTATCCTCCATGGGCGACGCGAAGAGTATTCAAGGCGGGACGTTGGTGCAGACGCCGCTTCAGGCCGGGAACGGCCAGGTCTACGCCGTGGCGCAGGGCGCAGTTTCAACCGGCGGCTTTGCGGCGGGTACCGGCGGCAGCAACCAGCAGAAAAATTTCCCTACGGTCGGCACGACGCCCAATGGGGCGATTGTGGAGAGGTCGGTGGAGGACGATCTGGGGACGGAGGGTATGATTTCTTTGTCCCTTGCCAATCCTGATTTTACGACGGCCGACCGCATCGCGCAGACCATCAATATGCGCTTTGGCAATGTGGCGCGGGCAGCGAATCCTGGCCGGGTCGATGTGGCTCTGCCGCCGTATTATCGCAATAATGTGGTGGGCTTCGTTGCCGGGCTGGAAGAGCTTCCGGTCATGCCGGATAATATCGCCAAGGTTGTCGTGAACGAGCGTACCGGAACGATCGTCATGGGCGGCGACGTTTCCGTCGACAGCGTTGCCATTACGCAGGGCGGACTTTCTATACGCGTGACCCAGGAGGAAGCCTCCACACAGCCGCCGCCTTTCAGTTATGGGACCACGGTGGTCACGAAGAACGACGACGTTGAAGTTACGGAGGATCAGGCGCACAGTATCGTCCTTCCGGCGACGGCGGACGTCAGCGATATTGTCGGCGCGCTGAATGCGGTCGGCGCGACGCCCCGCGATATCATCTCGATCCTTCAGGCGATCAAGGCGGCGGGCGCGCTTCACGCCGAGCTGGAAATCATTTAACGCAGGCGGGTGAAAATATGATTCAGACCGTTGGCAATATGAATCTTATGGGCATAACGCCGTCGACAGCGAGTGCAAACAGCGCCGCCAGCGCGGCGCAGATAGAGGCGCAGAGTGCTCAGTTCGATACGATGCTGAAAGAGCTGCAAAATAAGGTTGAAGCTGCGAAGGCGGGCGAAGCTCCGGCGGAAACCGCGAAGGGCGCTGCTTCGACGGCGACGACCGAGGAGAAAGCGCGCGCGCAGCTGGAAAAACGGCTGAAGGACGCCTGCGAAGGGTTTGAGTCCATGCTGCTCAGCATTATGTATAAGGAAATGCGCAACACAGTGCCGAAAAACCAGCTTTTCGGCGATGATAACGCACATGAGATATGGCAGTCCATGCTGGACACGGCGATGATGGAGGAAGCCGCTAAATCGGGCGGCATTGGCTTGGCGGAGTTACTCTATAAGCAGCTTGCCCCGCAGGTGCTGGCGGGAACCGCTGCGCCGCCGGAGGCAGCTTCGCCGACAAAGCCGTGAATAAGGCGGCGACGCCTTATCCTGTAAAGTGATCATGACCGAAGCCTGATTTACGGAGCCTTATTTCCCGGCGTTTCCGGGAGCGGTTCCGTAAATCGGGCTTTTTGTGATTTTAAAGGGAGCGCGAAAGTGAGTGAGGACGTTGTTTTTGCCGTATACAGGCGCGTCCTTCTCGCGATATTGTCTGCGGCGGACTTTGTGCGACAGCGCTATGGGAAATATTTTTATGGGAAAAAAGCGAGCGCTTTCGCCGCCTTTTCAGATTCCATCGATATAATAATTTCGTTTATTTTTGTTACTCGAAACTTTGCGGAACAAGGGGCGCGGTATCTTGAATAAAATGAAAAGAACTGGTGGCAGAGCCGCTCTTTTAGCACTGCTGTTGGTATTTTGCCTGCAAGCGGCGGCGTTGGCGGCCGGCGCGCGGTTGACGGCGGTTCGTTTCGGGAGCGGCGTTGAGCGGGAGCGGATCGTTTTTGAGCTTTCGGCCATGCCGCTGTATAAGGCGGAGACCAGCGACGACGGGAAGCAGGTCGTATTAGAGTTTACCGGTGTCACGGATACGGTTCGGGTAAAGCCCGCGACCCGTGGCGAGATGGTGCGCCGTGTCACGTATCAAAAGGCCGGAAAGAATCTGCGCGTTATCATCGATCTGGCGGAACCGGCTGATTACGAAATTAAGACGCTGCATAAGCCGGAGCGCGTCTATATTAATTTTGAAAAGCAGTATGAGCGCCGTACGGATGAAGTAAAAGCGCCGGGGCTGGTGCTGACGAAGTATGTGCGGCGCGACGGACGCGGCCTTTTGACGGCCTATTTGCTTGACGTCGATCCTCTGCGCTACGATCTTCGCCCGGTGTTGGCAAAAGGTAAGGTGCGGGGGCGGGCGACGCTCAGCGCTATTTCCGACAGCGTTGGAGCAGCGGCGGCGGTCAACGCCAGCTATTTCGACACGAGCGGGGCGATCCTTGGCGTTTTGCGCATGGACGGGAATTTGGCGGGCACGACGTATTTTACCCGCAGCGCACTGGGGATCCGGCCGGGCGGCATGGCGTTTGTGGCTCCGGTCTACTATAACGCGGCGGTAACGATCGGCAAGGTGACGCGCCCGGTTTCCGGCGTCAATATCGAGCGGGGCGAGGATAATCTTATTCTCTACAATAATCATTTTGACACAACAACGGGAACGAACGAGTTTGGCCGGGAATTTATCGTCCGAAACGGTAAGGTAACGGCTATTGGGCTGGCTGATTCCCGTATCCCCAGCGACGGTTACGTTATTTCCGTTCACGGTGCGGCCAAGGACGCTTTCGCTCGAGTGAAGGTGGGGGATAAAGTGACGCTCACGGAGGATCTGGGACCGAAATGGGTAGGTGTTCCCACTATTATCGGCGCCGGCCCCACGCTGGTGAAAGGCGGCCGGGTGGCTGTAAATGCGAAAGAGGAACAGTTCCCGGCGGACATTGCCGTAGGGCGGGCGCCTCGGACGGGCGTGGGCATCCTTTCGAATCGCCACTTTTTATTGGCCGTTGTCGACGGACGTCAGGATTCTTCTATCGGCTGTACGCTGGAAGAATTTGCCGAGCTTCTCATCAGTTTCGGCGCGCGAGAAGCGGTGAATTTCGATGGCGGCGGCTCGAGTGAAATGGTCGCGGGCGGAACGATTGTGAATAATCCCTCGGACGGTCAGGAGCGCCCTGTAGGGAGCGCACTGGCGGTGATGGAAAAATAAGGTGCGGGTATTGATATTGTGTGGTAAACCGTTATAATGAAGGACAGGGTAATTGCTGGTTTTGGGATAAAATAGAAGGTGAGCGCGTGCGGAAGGTTTTGTGGGGCTTTGGCGTGGCTGCGTTTCTGGCGCTGCTCTGGCAGCTGCTCCCCGCTCCGGCGGTCAACGCGACGGCGGTTCTCGGCGGAACGGTCACTTGGGCGGCGGATCCGGGGGAAGAAGTCGCGGAAGGCAGCGAGCTTGTCCGGGTGGCGGCGCTGGCGGGCGGCGAGGCGGTAGCAGCGCGCTCGAAAGTGTTCGGCGTAGTGCGGGAAACACGCGTGCGGGTTGGCGACCGGATAACTTCAGGAGCAGTCGTGGCGCGTATTGAAAAGATAAGGAAATAAATTGAAATAAAACGCGGCTAATGAAGCGGTTGGCAAAATAAATGAGGTGAGAATTTTTGTATAAATCCATGAAACGTATCCTGACCGTCTTGACAGTATCAGTGTCTCTGTATCTGAATAGTCCCGTCGCGGCGGCGATGCCGGATATTCTGCCTCTGGCGGAGGTAACCGCGGGAATGGAAGGCACGCTCTATACGGTCGTCGATCCATCCGGAGATATTGTGAGCTTTGACGCGGAAATCCTCGGCGTGTACCAGACGGACGGCAGTTCTTTGCCATATATTATCGCCCGCAGCGAGGGCGCTTTTGCCGATACGGATGGCGGTCTTATGCAGGGAATGAGCGGCAGTCCGGTCTATGTCGACGGGCTGTTGATCGGGGCGGCGTCGGCGACGCTCAGCAACATGAATCCGCATACGTTTCTGATCACGCCGATCGAGTACATGCTGCCGCTCTGGGATATGCCGGATACGAAAAACCGGCGGCGCCCCGCGGTCATTGATATAAAGAAAGCGGCGGAAGAACACGCTAAAGCGGAAGCCGAGCGCCGCGCGAAGGAAGAGGCAGCCGCGCCGGACGGCGCAGAAAAAAGCGGCGGAGCGTCCGCGGGCTCGGCAGATAAACCGGCCGAAACGATTCGTCTGCTTGATATGGCACGCCCCAAACAGGATAAAGAAGCTCCGGCGCAAGGAGAAAAAGGCGGTGTTGGAATAGGAGATGAATCGGCGGCGCCTGAACCGGCGGAAGAAGGGGAAACGTCAGATAAACCGGCGACACCGCCCGAGAATACAGCGGACGAAGAAAAGCGAGCGACGGAAAATCCGGCTGCAGAGGAAGAATCTCCGGCGATCTCGGAGCAGAAGCCGGGTGCGGAAACAAAAGCGGCGGTTTCCCGGGCGGGCATAGATTTACGCTCGGCAGTCTTTGTGAGCGGCTTTGATAAAGAAGCGCGGTTTATGCTCCAGAAAAAACTCGACCCGATGGGGCTTCACGTCATCGCGGCGAATGGCTTGGGCGGCGGCAGTTATTCTACCGCCTACGACGCTGCATTGGAACCTGGGGCGGCCGTCGGCGCGGCGCTGGCTTACGGGGATTTTGCCATGACGGCTATCGGTACGGTCACCACCGTTGATGATAACCGGATATTGGCCTTTGGCCATGAGTTTTTGCATCGTGGCAACGTAAATTATTTTATGACCGACGCGCGGATCCTGGGCATGGTCAATGGTGTCAGCGACGGGCAAAAGCTCGGGATCGGCACGCAGGTTATCGGGCGCTTCAACCAGGACCGGGAGGCCGGGATCGCGGGAATTGTGGGGTCATTTCCTATGGTCGTGCCGCTGAAGGTGACGGTGGCGGATAAAACGCTTCGTCAAGACCGGACGTACACCTCAGCCATCGCTTACGATGAGGACTTTTTGCCGGTATTGACGGCAGTAGCTTCTTATTCGGCGCTGGGACGGACAATGGATCATAAGAGTAAAGGGACGGTAAAAGTTCATTTTGCCGTTCGTACGAACGCCATGACGGGCGGCATCGTTGAGCGGACGAATATGTATTACGCGGAAAACGACGTAGGGCAGATCGCTTTCGGCGAGTTGGCGCAGGCCATGAACCTTATTTGCTCGGATACGGAGCGCGAAGCGGACGTTTACGACGTTAAGGTTAAGGTTGAGTCCGAAGGGGAGCGGCGCACGGCGTCGCTTTTGACGGCGATTCCCGATAAGCTTGAGGTTCGTCCCGGCGAGACGGTAAATTTCAAGGTTACATTGAAGCCGTACCGGGAGGATAAAATTACCGTGACCATCCCTTTCAATGTGCCGGAAGAACAGCCGGACGGCCCCTTACATCTGGAGGTTCATGGCGGCGGGCTAGCGCTTTTGGAGAATCTTTTGGCGGCTTTACAGGCGGCGAACGAGGCAGAGCCGGCAGTATCCGACGAGGATCGCGCGATGACGACGGAGAACCGCTTGCGCGACCTCGTGGAAGCGCCCGCCAATAACGAAATTGTCATTGAGCCCGGTCCCGGTCCTGTGCCGACCGAAGAGGAGCAGGAAAAAGCGATTCGCGAGGCGATCCGCCGCCAGGAAGAATTGGCTGCCGCCGCTGAGGACGGAACGGCGCCGAAACGTAAACCGGACGACGAGAAGAAAAAGCCCCTGCAGGCGAAGCTTGCCACCGACTACGTTATCGATAATCACATTTCGGCAACCTTGGAGATCAATAAAAAGGCGAAATAAAGATCGCGCAGCTTTCGTCGGACACGGGTAAAGTTGTTGGTTCGCATGAAGAGAATAGATCAGGTAGAAAAGACGACTGACGTTTCCATAGAAAAGGGAACAGCCGCACGCAACAGACGCGCGGCTGTTCCCTTTTTTGCTAAAGATTGCGGCGTAAATTGAAATTCAGCGCCGGCGACAGCCGTTTTGAGAGTGACACTGCCGCAGCCTTCCTTGGGGAATTTTCGCAAAGGGCTCTTTGTATTTGTTATATGTTTGATAAACCTACAAAAGCGACCGCCCGACGATGAGCGACAGCTTCCATCTTATGGCATAAGGGGAAGCGGCGCGCCGAGAGCGGTAATGGAGCCGTCCGCGGTGATGAGGAAAGCGGACGCGTCTGGGGGAAGGAGCGTCGCGCCGTCGCCGCCGAGGATAAAGAGGATGGTGGAAAGGATATCGGAGGAAAGACCGACGTTCGGATCCGTGTCGGGCAAAACGAGGACGGCGCCCGCTATACCATTTTCTGTCGGCCAGCCGGTGCGGGGATCGATGATGTGATGATAGCGCCGCCCGTCCGCAATAAAGAAATGTTCGTAGTCGCCGGAGCTCGCGAGCAGTGCTCCGGTGAGGGGAAGGACGCCCAGGCGGGTGGGCGGCTTTTGGCGAGGGTGTCGCAGCGCGATCTGCCACGGCTTTTGCGCGGGGTTTTGCCCGACAGCGCAGAGGGAGCTTTCGCCGAGGCTGATGAGACCGTTTTTTATGTGATGGGCGGCGAAAATGCGGCGCACTTCATCAAGCGCTAGCCCCTTTGCTGCGCCGCCAGGGTCGACGGCCATGCCCGGCTCCAGCAGCCGGGCATGACCGTCGGGCGTGAGCTCGAGCTTTTGCCAATCGACGAGGGCACGCGCCTCCCGAACGGCGTTTTCGTCGGGGACGGATTGCCGGGCGATCGCTTCGCGCCAGAGCCGGCTCAAGGGGCCGATGGTGATGTCCCAGGCGCCGTCCGTTCGGGCGGAGTATGCCTGTGAAATTTCGAGCAGGCGGAGCGTTTCCAGGGCGATAGCGACAGGGGCGCCGCCCGCGGCGGCGTTGAGCCGGGAGATGTCGCTCTCAGGATTGGCGGCGTCAAAGAGCGCGTCCAGTGCGCGCAGCCGAGCTGCACTCTCATCGAGCGCCGCCGCGGCTTCTTCGCCTTCGGCGCGGAGGGTGACGACGGTGCCGAGCGCCAGCATGTGCCGGACGAGGGGGGCGGGAGAATTTACCGCGGCGGGAGCGGCTTGGCGTTCCCTGGGAGGCGGCGGATCCGGCGAAAGGAGCGCGCAGCCCGCGGTGAGGAAAAAAAGCGCCGATAAAGTAAGCGCTGGGAGAAATCCGCTCTGCCGAAGCCTTTTCCGGGGAATAGGGTATGTTTTTTTCAGCCGCTGGTAAATTTTAAAAATAAAGAAAAGCATATAAATATCTCCTTGAAAAGGGGCGCGGATAGCGCCGGGAAAGATATTGACAGTGATTTTGCCTTGTACTATAATGAGAAATGTTCTTGATAAGGATGTCAATTTCGTTCCATAATATTATTATAGTGTGCCGGGCGCGCTCAGGCAACCGGTACGATATAGGAGGTTTTGTTGTTGAACGTCATAGAAGCTTTTCAGCGGGGCGGTCCGGTAATGTATCTGTTGCTCCTCTGCTCATTGAGCGTGGCGGCCATCGCGATCGACCGCTTCCTTTTTTATCGGCGGGCGCAGGCGGGCAGTAAGGAACTGCTGGAGCGCATGGCGGCGGTTCGCGGAAACGAGTTCCTGGCGCTTTCCAGCGAGGCGAATGACAGTGTGACGGCGTTTCTTTTAAAGGCGGGAGTCAAGGCGGCGCAAGGCAACGGCGATCTTACCCTCGCCGTCGAGTCGGCGTACAGTGAGGCTGCGATGGAGCTTCGCGCCCGGCTCAACTACCTGTCGATGATCGTGACGATGGCGCCGCTTCTGGGGCTTTTGGGGACGATTTTCGGCATGATCGAGTCCTTTAATGTGTTTAGTCTGTCGGCAGAGGAACCGCTGGCGATCACCGGCGGGATCGGCGAGGCGCTGACCGCCACAGCGTTCGGGCTGTGCGTGGCGATTTTCGCCCTTGTCGTGCATACGGTTTTTGCCCAACGGCTCGATCATATTCTGGCGATGATGGACCGGGCGTCGGCGGTGACGCTCTCGGCACTGCGCGCTGGCAATGGGGATGATCGCCATGCGGCGTGATTATCGCGTCGTCAAAGAGCCGACGGTCATGATTATTCCCATGATCGATATCATGCTGTTTCTGCTGGTCTTTTTCATGATCAGCACGATCTACATGGTACAGGCGAATACGTTGCCGGTCAATCTCCCGGCGGCCGCTGCGGCGCGACGGGAGACCCGTCCCCGGATTGTAGCCGTCACGGTGCAGGCGGACGGTACGGTGCAGTATGAGCGCGATTCTGTACGAGTGACGGAGCTTTCAGCGCGTGTCCGGCAGGCGTTGGCGAATGATGCGGAGACGGTGTTTGTTCTGCGCGGGGATAAGGCGACGACTTACGATCATATTGTGGCGGTGCTTGACGTACTGAAGCAGTGCGGCACACGCCACGTTTCTATCGCGACGGAGCGCAAAGGGGGGCAGTAAGATGAATTACCCCAGTCACTGGCGCTTGGCGTACCTGTTGGCGTTTTTCTTTCATTTATGGGCGTGGTTGTTCGTCAGTCTGGCGCTGCCGCATCTTACGCTGTCCATGGCGCAGCCGGAGCCGGTGCAGGAGCTGGAATGGGCGCCGGATCTGCCGCCGGGCGAGGGCGATACTGCCGAGCCGGCGGCCGCTGGTTTACCGGCGGGGCCGGTTCTGCCGCAAGATGCGATAGCCGAGGCGGAGGATACGGACGCGCCGCCTCCGGAGGACACGGAAACGCCCCTCGAGGAAGAGACGCCGATTGTAGTGGAAGACGCGGCGGCGGCGATCGCTCAACTCAAAAAAACGGAGCAGGAAGGGAAAGACGACGGCAAGGGTCATACCATCATTATTCGCGGAGGAGGCGGCGGACAACAGATGGGCGAGAACGCCAAGCTGGTGAAGCCCTTTTATCCCGCGCCGGGCGTGGTATCCTTCGGCGGACGGGTAAGCGTTTCGGCGCGTATCGGTAAAGACGGCCGCATCAAAGAGACGAAGATCATGGTCACTTCGGGACGTCCCCTGGTTGACGCAGTGGCGATGTCCTGCGCCCGGAAATGGGTGTATAAACCCGCTACTGACCATCACGGACAGCCCATGGAGTGCAACGCGATCATCAGTATTCCCTTTACACGGAACACTCCCTGAAAGGAGCAAATTCTGTCTTGACGGGTGGGAGCTTTTGTTCTATGATGGTATTGAGAATGAAAATTGATTAAAGTTATTGGTGATAGAAAGGGGCGGGTCTGGTGCGCTTTTTGCTGAGTTTTCTATTGGCGGCAGCCTTTTTTTGCCCTCTCTCGCCGGTGCAGGCGGCGCAGACCTGGGAACAGGTGGGCCAGCATATCCACGAGGCGACAGCGGCGGCGATGGAGAAGTACGCGGCAGGCGATGTGGAAGGAGCCAAGAAGGGCATCAACGACGTTTACTACGCGATTTATGAGAAAGACGGCTTAGAGATGACGATCCGTAACACGGTGGCGGCAAAAAACGCTAACCTGACGGAATATCAGTTCAATAAGCTGAAGAAAGCGATGAGCGAAGGCCGGCCCTTAAATGAAGTGCAGGCCGAAGCGGACAAGGTGCTGGAAATGATCGATTTTGATATCGGCATCCTGTCACGAAAAGGCGGACCAAGCGGCGGCTGGGCGTCCTTCTGGCCGGCGTTCGTTATTCTTCTCCGCGAAGGGGTCGAAGCGATTCTGGTGCTGGTCGCCATTATCGCTTATCTGAGCCGGGCAGGACATCTGAAGTATCTCAGCACCGTCTATAACTGGGCGATCGGCGGCATTGTCGCCAGCTTTGCTACGGCGTATATTTCGTCGGTGCTGCTTGAGTCGGCGCAGACCGGGGCGAGCCGTGAGCTCATAGAAGGCGTTACGGCGCTGATCGCAGTCGTAGTGCTGCTCTCGACGAGCGCTTGGATGAGCAGCAAGGCGCAGGGTGACGCCTGGAAGAAGTATATTGAGGGCATGGTCGCCGGGACGATTTCTACGGGAAAACTCCGGGCGCTGGGCTTTGCGGCGTTCCTTGCCGTTTACCGCGAAGGGGCGGAAGTCGTCCTTTTCTATCAGGCGCTCTTTAACAACGCCGCCGGCGACATCGAGATGATCTGGCTGGGCTTTGCCGCCGGGTGCGTGGTGCTGGCTCTGATCTTCTTTCTCATTCAGCGGGGAGCGCTTCGTATCCCCTTGCGGCCCTTTTTCCTGGCGACGAGCGCCCTTATGTTTGTGCTGGCGGTGAGCTTCACCGGCGGCGGTATTGAGGCTTTACAGGAGGCTGGCGTGGTCAGTATGACCCTCGTAGAAGGAATTCCCGTGCCGACCATCGACCTCTTGGGTATTTATCCTACTTATGAAACGCTGGTTCCGCAGCTTGCTTTGATTCTGGCGGCGGTGATCGCGGTTTTCTATAAGCGGCGGCCGAACGTATCGGCAGCCTGATAAAAATTTTTGTTAGGAGGGTTTTATTTATGAAGACTTTTGGTCTTAAAAAGTTGAAGATGGCGCTGGCCATCGGGACGTGCGCGGCGGCGCTGACGGCTTTCGGCGCTCCGGCGCAGGCAGCGGGCTTCCAGGAGTATCCGATCGGGGATACGCAGGAGGACACGACGAACCATTTCAATGTGGCGCTCGTTTATTTCCAGCCGATCGAGATGCTTCCGGCGGGCATGATGCTCAGCCCGGATCAGTCGGATATCCACATTGAAACGGATATTCACGCTACCGAGGGCAACGACACTGGCTTCGGCGTGGGCGAGTGGATCCCGTACCTGACGGTACACTACAAGTTCACGAAGCGCGAGACGGGCGAAAGCATTGAAGGCGTGTTCATGCCGATGAATGCTGACGACGGCCCGCACTACGGCGCGAATGTCAAGATGCTGGGCGCCGGCACCTATGACTGCGATTTTTATATCGACAGCCCGACGCGCATGAATTACGGTCTGCACGTTGACAAGGAAACGGGCGTCAAGGGTCGTCTCTGGGAAGAGCCGGTTCATATGCACTGGGTCTTCGAGTACGTCCCCCGGCACTGGTAATACGACAATTAAACGAGGCGGAGCGGTGGCGGCGTAGCGCAGTCATGGTTTCGCGTCCGCGAATGAATCAGAAAGTGGAGAGTGAAGGGGAAAGCCTATGGCTTTAATTCGTCATTCTCCATTTTTCCATAAGTGAGGACGGAGGCTTATGATACAGTTATTTTTGCGACAGATGGTTCCGGCGATGGAGCAGGGAGTCATGCTGACTGTGCCGCTGGCGATCCTGCTGGCGCTTATCTCCAGCCTGCCGGAGGCGGGGCTTCGGCGAAAATTCTGGCGCGCGATGAAGTGGGGCGTTTTTGTGTCGTTGTTCTTCGCGGTGGTTAAGACGGGAACCCGCCAGGCAGTGAGCCGCGAGGGATTTGAAGGGGTGGCGATTTTTGCGTCCCTTTTGAGCGAGATCTCGCTTTTAGCGCTTCTGGCGCGCCCCGCAGCAGCGGTAGCGCGGATGCGGATCATTGGCGTCACGTCGGTGGTGCTGGTTATCTCGCTGTGGGCGTATCATGGTCTGGAACTTTGGCTGATGCCGGTCAGCATCGCGATTTCGGCGACAGGCGAGTTTTTCACCCTTGACGTCCTGGCGAAATCACTGGGATACGGCGCGGGGCTTCTGTTGGGCTTTCTGAGCGGGTATCTCGTCTATAAAGCTTCGGCGGCGCTCTTATACGGGCGGCTCCTTTTCGTCTATGCGGTGCAGGTGGCGGGCTGTATTGTGCAGCAGGGCATCTATCTTATTCAGATCCTCATGATTCGGCACATTGTCAGCGGGGCGGCGCTGATGAGCGTCATGGCGCCGCTGATCGACAATCAGCGGCTTGTCATTTTCCTGATTTTCTTTGTGACCCTCGTCGTTCCGGTGACGCAGTTTTTGCAGCCCCGGCCGGTGCGTCCGGCGGACGCCAATCCCGCGCAGTACCGCAAGCTCCTGGCGGCGGCGAAGCATAAGCTGCGCTGGGGAAGCGGTGTCGTCGCCGCGCTTTTTGTGATGGTGCTCTTATCGAGCGCGGGATACAGCTTCGCCAATAAAAAAGAGGAGTTGGTGCCGGCGGTGCCGATTCAGGCGGAGAACGGGTACGTCCGCGTGCCTTTGGAAGACGTCGGCGACGGTCATCTTCACCGTTACGTCTATCGCACGGAGAACTCGACGATGGTGCGCTTCATCATTATTAAGAAGGGCGGCTCCGCATACGGTGTGGGGCTTGACGCTTGCGAGGTTTGCGGGCCCACGGGCTATTACGAGAGAGATGATCAGGTCATCTGCAAGCTGTGCGACGTCATTATGAACAAGGCGACGATCGGAATGCCGGGGGGCTGTAATCCGGTGCCGGTCAAGTACGACGTGGACAGCGGGACGATCCGCATCGAATCGTCGATTTTGGAAAAAGAAGCGAAACGGTTCCGTTGAGGAAGGGGGCGGCATTTTGTTCTGGCAAATGGTAAAAGGGGCGTTGCTCCGGCAGAAGGGCCGGTTCCTGCTCATCGCGCTGACCGTGGCGCTGGGCGTTTCGCTGGCGACGGCGATGCTCGACGTGGCGTTCGATGTGGGGGAAAAGGTTAATCAGGAGCTTAAAGCCTACGGCGCGAATATTACCGTGACGCCGCGCACCCAGCGGGTGCTGAAGGACGTCTACGGGCTGGATGAAAGCGCCGGGCGGCGTGATTATCTGCGCGAGCAGGATCTCGGCAATATCAAGACAATTTTCTGGACGAATAATATCGTGGCTTTCGCTCCGTTCCTCGAGGAGAAGCTGACTCTCGCTGACGGCACTGAGGCGCCGGTACTCGGGACGTGGTTCGAGAAGAATCTGACGCTTCCCACGGGCGAGACGACAACGACCGGCGTAAAAGAGATGAAGTCCTGGTGGCAGGTTGAGGGCAGCTGGCCGGCGGACGACGGCGAAGCCGTCATGGTGGGAAAGAAGCTGGCGGCGAAGTATGGATTAAAACCCGGCGATACGATCACGGGACGGGATGCGGCAGGCGCGGAGCAAAGGCTTTCCGTCTGCGGTATCGTGAGCGGCGGCGGTACGGAGGAGGACGAAATCATCGCTCCTTTGGCGCTGGTGCAGCGGCTTACGAATCTTTCCGGAAAGGTGTCCTCGGTGGAGGTAAGCGCCATCACGACGCCGGAGAATGATCTGGCGCGCAAGGCGGCGGCGAATCCCAAAGCGCTCTCCCAGCGCGAGTATGACATCTGGTACTGCACGGCTTACGTCGGCTCTATCGCTTACCAGATCGAAGAAGTGATCCCCGGATCGGTTGCCCGCCCGGTGCGGCAGATCGCCGAGTCGGAAGGGAAGATCCTCGATAAGACGCAGCTGCTCATGCTCCTCATTACGGTGTTGAGTCTGCTCTCTTCGGCGCTTGGGGTGTCGAATCTTATCAGCGCCAACGTTATGGAGCGCAGTCGGGAGCTGGGCCTTTTGAAGGCTTTGGGGGCTTCGAATCTTGCCGTGTCCCTCCTCGTTCTGGCGGAGCTTTTTGCTGCCGGCATCGTGGGCGGTGTCGCCGGGTATTTCGCCGGCCTGGGCTTTGCCCAGCTTATCGGGAAGACGGTGTTCGGCTCCGGCATCGCGGTCAATCTGACGGTTATTCCGGTCGTCGCGTTGCTTTTGACCATCGTGCTTCTGGGTGGGAGCGTGCCGGCAATACGGCTCCTGTTGTCGCTGCAACCGGCGGAAGTCCTTCATGGCAGGTGATATGAATTGATGGCGAAATATAAAATGTTTCTGGTGATGGTGCTGTCGTCGATGACGCGGCGCAAGGCGCGCCTTTTTATCACGCTATTGGCCGTGGCCATCGGTGCGACGATCATTTCCGGCATGATCACAGTCTATCAGGAGGTCCCGGCGCAGATGGGGCGCGCCTTCCGCGCCTACGGAGCGAATCTTCTTCTGCTTCCGGCGGGAGAGCGGGAAAACCTGACGGAGGACGAGCTGAAGAAGGCGCAGACCGCGCTCTCCGGGTATGAGATCGTCGGTGCGGCGCCCTTCCTTTACGACACTCTGGCTGTCAATAAACAATCGGTCATCGTCGGGGGGACAGATTTTACCGAGTTAAAGAAGGTCAGCCCGTATTGGCAGATTGAGGGCGATTATCCCGAAGACAGGAAAAAGGAGATCCTTTTAGGCGCGGAATTTGCGCAGAAGCTCGGGGTGAAGCTGGGGCAGACGGTGACCCTCAGCGCCGGGGAGGGAAAGCGCATGGCGAATTACACGGTCTGCGGCATTGTTCGCACCGGGGGCAAGGAAGAGCAGCTCGCCTATGTGGCGCTTCCCAACTTGCAGCAGCTTACCGAACATCCGGGCGCGATCAGCCTGGCGCAGCTCAGTATCGTGGCGGACGGGGAAAAGCTGGACGCCGTGACCGGGCTCATCACCCGACAAGCGCCGGAAATTGCGCCGCAGCCGGTCAAGCAGATTGCCCATGCCGAAGGCACCGTCCTCGGTAAGCTTCAGGCCCTGGTCTTTCTGGTGACGGTGGTCGTGCTGGTGCTGACGCTCATCTGCGTGAGTACGACGATGATGGCGGTCGTGACGGAGCGCCGCAAGGAGATTGGCCTCAAGAAAGCGCTCGGCGCTGACAATCGCGATATCATTCTGGAATTTCTTGGCAACGGATGCCTTTTGGGCGCCTTTGGCGGAATTATCGGCGCGGGGTTGGGCTTTTTGTTCGCGCAAAGCGTCAGTCTGCACGTCTTTGGTCGAGGGATCGAGTTTTCGCCCTTGATTGCGGTCGTTTCCCTCGTGATGTCGATCATTATTACCGGGCTGGCCAGCCTGGTGCCGGTGCGAATCGCGACGCAAGTCGATCCGGCTATTGTTTTGCGCGGAGAGTGAGGAGGAGCTTATGAGCCTGTTAGAATTGAAAGACGTGACAATGGACTATGGCGGAAAGGTCAAGGCGCTCGACGACATCAATTTGTCCGTCGAGGCGGGCGACTGGCTGGCGATCATGGGGCCGTCCGGCTCCGGCAAGACGACCCTGATGAATATCATCGGCTGCATGGACACGCCGACGGCGGGGACGGTGGTGCTGGACGGCGTCGACCTGACGCAGGCGACGCGCCCAGAGCTTACCCGTGTCCGCCGGGACAAGATCGGAATTGTGTTTCAGCAGTTTCACATGGTTCCTTACCTGACGGCGGTAGAGAATATCATGGTGGCGCAGTATTACCACAGCCTGCCCGACCGGGAGGAAGCGCTGGCGGTGCTGGAGCGAGTCGGGCTTCGGGATCGCGCCGATCATCTCCCCAGCCAGCTTTCCGGCGGCGAACAGCAGCGCGTCTGCATTGCCCGGGCGCTCATCAATTACCCGGTGCTTATCCTTGCCGACGAACCTACCGGCAACCTCGACGAAGCGAATCAGAAAATCGTTATGAAGATTTTCCACGAACTGCACGACGAGGGACATACGATCCTGACCGTCACACATTCGCCGGAGGTAGGCGCCGAGGCGAAGCACTGCATTATTATCGAGCACGGACACATCAAACAATGAGGAAGGTATCGCTATGAGAAAAATTATGACCGGCGGCTTGCTTCTGGTCGCGCTTCTCGCCCTTGCCGGATGCGGGCAGGAGAAAAAGCCTGAGTCGGCGAAGCCGGCGGCCGCAGCTCTTGACATGAGTAAAGCGAAGGACGGCACTTACACGGCGGAAAGCGCTACCGACAGCCACATGGGGCGCGGCCGTCTTACCGTCGTCATCAAGGACCATAAGATCGTGGCGGCAGATTTCATCGGCCTTACGCCGGACGGCGCAGTAAAGGATAATACCTACGGCATGACAAATGGCGAAGTAAAGGATGAGCGCAAGTACAAGATTGCACAGAGCGCGCTTAAGGCGAATAATTCCTACGCGGCACAGCTTTTGGAAACGCAAAAGCCGGGGGAAGTGGACGCCATCGCCGGGGCGACCGTGTCCTACGATCAATTTATGGAAACGGCGCAGAATGTTCTTGAACAATCGCAGAAATAAACGGCTGTCGGTACTGGCCGCCGTTGTTTTGGCCGCGCTGGCGCTTTTCGCGCTGCGCGGTTTTTTGCCGTGGGGAAACGGCGACGCCACGCCAAGCGGCGCAGCGTATGAAGCTCTTGTTATCGTGGACGGCGCGCCGTATCGGAGAATTCCTCTCGTCAGCGGCGCGCCGCGGGAAACTTTTACCGTCGAAACGGCCAGGGGAAAAAATATTATTACTGTCGAAAACGGCGCGATCGCCGTCATGGACGCCGACTGTCCGGCGCGCGTCTGCGTGCGGCAGGGGCCCATTTCCCGGCCCGGCGAAGTCATTGCTTGCCTGCCTCACAGGCTCCTGATCGAAGTGAGGGACGCGCCGTGAGCCGCGCCCGTCATATCGTTCGGCTGGGGATTCTGGCGGCGCTGGCGCTGGCGCTTTCCTTCGCGGAGAGTTTTTTGCCGCTGCCGGGGATCTTTCCCGGCGCTAAGCTGGGGCTGGCGAATCTCGTCACGGTGCTGGCGCTTTATCTTTTTCCCTCGTGGCGGTCCGCCGCGGCGATCCTTTTTGTGCGCGTCCTTTTAGGCGCGGGTTTTGCGGGCGGCGGCGCGCTCTGGTACAGCGGCGCGGGCGCTATACTAAGCTTTGCCGTCATGTGCCTTTGCTACCGAATGGGCGTGGGAATTACTGTGACCAGTGCGGCGGGAGGCGTCGCTCACAACGTAGGCCAGCTCCTCGCCGCTATGCTTGTTCTGCGTTCCACGGCGATCCTCGCCTGGCTTCCGTTCCTTCTCGCCGCCGGGTTTGTCGCCGGACTCGCCGTCGGTCTTTCTGCCGCTGTCCTTTTGCCCGCGATCCGGGCGAACTGGGGAGAGGAGTGGAACCGATGATTGCGAGTCAGTACAGTTCTTTATCCGGTTTTTCGCAGTAACTGTTAAAGGTTTTAATCGCCGCGTCCCGATCGAGCTGGGTGAGCGTCAGCACGGAAGGGTCGTTCTGTCCTTTTTCGATGAAGCGGTAGATGAAGTCGTCGCGAAAGCCGATGGCGGCGGCGTCTTCGGCCGTATTGCCGTAATAAACGGTCTTGATGTTGGCCCAGATGGCGGCGCTCAGACACATCGGGCAGGGATAGCAGGAGGTGTAGAGGACGCAGCCGGAAAGATCGTGCGTCAAGAGAGCCTGGCAAGCGGCGCGAATGGCCTCGATTTCGGCGTGGCAGGTGGGATCGTGCCGGGAGAGAACGCGGTTTCGCCCGCGGCCGATGATTGCCCCGTCTTTGACGACCACCGCGCCGAAAGGGCCGCCTTCGTTGCTCGTGAGATTGGCGGCGGCTTCGGCGTTCGCCTCCCGCATGAAGGCGCTTTCTTTCCCCTTGGACGCTGTCGAGGGGCGGCGACGGTGCGTATGGCTTTGCCGCCCTGTGCTTGCCGAAGCTCCGGCGGAGAGAAGCGGGGAAGATGGCTCCTTGGCCGCCGCGGCGGGAGACGGGAGCGCTAAAAAGCTGAGAACGAAGGCCAGGAAAAATACGGACAAACTGAGCGCGTAAAGCGGCATAAAAAGACCTCCTTCAAAGAGTACAGGCTACGAAGTATAGTTCGTGACTTAGGGGAGAAATCCTTTTTATCCGCCGCATTTGCAATTTACCGCGGGGAATGATATATTTTTTATGACTTTATCAGGTGCCGAAGTTATTCGACAAAAACAGGAGGCGTTTTTATGGCAAAAGCAACATCTTGGTATCAGAAAGGCGCGGTTCTTGCTTTCGGCGGTCTATTTGCCGCATCGTCGCTCTTTTTCGCCGGCTGCGGCGACAGCACAAGCGGCGGATCAGGCTCTTCGCCGTTGTCATCGTTGTCGTCGGAAAAACCGGAGGAAGGGCGTGCGAAGCTCTCGCCTTATGTCTCGGCGACGAATGCCTTTAACGGCAATATGGTGACCTTCGGCTTTTCGATACAACCTTCACTGGAACATCTCCGCAACGGAGAGCAGCAGACGCATATTTCGCTCCCCGCGTTCCAACGGCTCCAGACGAATCTGACGGAAGCCCGTAAATCAAAGAGCGGCTTCGATGACGTTGATAAAGCGGCGGACGATGTGCTCAATGTTCTAAAGGAGATCGTGCCGATCGCTGACAGAATGGACAGCTATTATTCGGCGAAAACGTATTTGACCGACGGCTACGCGCAGGCAGAGCAGGATCGTCAGCAATTTTTGCCGCTTTACGATAAATTCACGGCCGCCTACGATTCTTTCAACGGACTCGTTGATAAGCATAATCATGAGCTACAGCAGGCCGAGCTCGAGGCGATGAAGAAAACCGGGAAGAAAAACACGGCGCTCTTTTTGGAAGTCAGCATCAAGGCCAGCGATATTATGGACGATCTTGGCAAGCCGGGATACGACGCGGCGAGCCTCAACCAACGCCTTAACGAGCTGGCGGAGCTGAATAACGCGCAGACTTCGGATGCAGCGAAGCTGTACAGGGATGAAGTGAACCGCTTTATCGGCAGAGCCCGCGAATATCTGGCTTCCGGCGGCGATGACGACCGGGCGTTCAATGATTTGGTCGAGGAGTATAACGATACCATCGACGACGCCAACCGCATCGATATGAACCAACTTGACGGGAAAAAGTGAGGCATGGGCGGCTGAATTTATTTCGGCAGAGAAAAACGCTTGTGCAGAAAATCCAATGGAAAGTAAAGTAAGACGAGAGGTGTAGATAAGAAATACCGGCTCCAAGCGAGAACAGCCTCGCGCGGAGCCGGTATTTTTGTTTTTGCAGCTTCATTTTTAGGGCGCTGTCAGTAGGAAACAAAACGCGCTTCCATATGTTCGCGTCGAAGCGAAGGGGGTCAGATGATTTTTTCGCCGTGGTAGATCTCGCCCTCAATATCCGGCTTTACACCGTAGCCGATGGCCCATTCCGTTTTGTACTTGAGCGCCTGGGCATGAATGTTTTTAATGAGATCCTTCGTACGGACGACTTTCCCGGGGACGCCGACGACCAGCGAGTTTGGCGGCACGACCATATTCTCCGTGACCAGCGCGCCGGCGGCGATGATAGAGCCGCGCCCAACCTTCGCGCCTGTCAGAACGGTCGCGTTCATACCGATGAGGACGTGGTCCTCCAGCACGCAGCCATGCACGACCGCCGAGTGGCCGATGGTCACATAGTCGCCGATGATGCAGGGATTGTCGTCGGCGACGTGCAGGCACGTCAGATCCTGTACATTCGAGCATTCGCCGACCGAGATGTAGTTCACGTCGCCGCGGGCGACGACTCCCGGCCAAATACTGGCATACTTCGCGATCCGGACGTCGCCGGAAAGAAAGACCATCGGCGCGACGAACGCTTCTTCGTGAATCTGGGGGGTATGCCCCTGAAACGCATTGTCTTTTAATGTGTACATAAAATCGCTCCTTTTTATCCATAAGGCGCCGTCTTTAAAAAGCGGCGCGGTAATCACCACAGCCAGTCTATCAGAATACTGGGAGACTGTCAATTTGAAGGTTTTTCCGGCAATAAAAAAGGAGCCCAAAGGCTCCTGGAGTATCTGGTGCTCAAACAGCGACTCGAACGCTGGACCCCCACCATGTGACGATGGTGCTCTAACCAACTGAGCTATTTGAGCGAATATCAGGCTGGCGGAGACCAGCCGAACAGGCAACTGGTGCGCTGTGCAGAAATCGAATCTGCGACCCCCACCATGTCAAGGTGATACTCTAACCAACTGAGCTAACAGCGCGTGCCTAGAACAATAAATATTATAACGGATAAATTCCCGTTTGGCAAGGAAAAATAAAAATTCTTTACCCAGGGGGGAAGGGTGCCAATTTTTCAAAAATTAGGGCATTTATATGTTTTGCATTTTTTTTTGGGTATGATATTATAGAGCAAGGTATCTTAAGTTTTTCTGAGGATAGAATAAAATTTAACCGATGACGATGACGAAGACGGGTAAGATACAAGAAGCGGCTATGGGATAATTTTCGCTTCCGGAAGGGATGCGAAATTTTAAGAGATAGAAAGGTTAAACACGGGGGGCGTTTATTTAATGGAGAAGATGACGGTTAAGAAGGGGCAGGTCCTGCACAGAAAGGGAGAAGCGGTTCAAAAGCTGGAGATTGTGCATTCGGGCGTGCTGGCGATGACGGACGGGAATGAGGTCGAGGTTCATCTGGGGAGCGGCACCGTGGCGGGGGCGATTTATCTTCCCGGCGAGAAATATGCTTTCGATTATGTGGCCTGTGAGGATTCCACTTTGATGACGCTGAACTATCAGACAGAAGAGGATATAGCGGAAGCCGTAATGAGTACTCCGGCTATCGCGCCGGTAATAGCGACAGCCAGTATGGAGTTTACGAGAAGGATGCTGGAAACGCTGGCTGCGCTTGGGGAAGCGGCGACAAGCCTCTGCAAGGAGATTAAGTATAATTACAACGATTACAAGTTTTTATGTATGAAGTTACAGATGACGCCGACGCAATTTTCGTTTGTAGAGAATCTGCCTGTGTTTGAGCCATCGGGGCTTGGCCTGGGCTGGGAGGCGGAGGTATGCCGGGCGTTTTGCGGCCAGGAGGCGGCGCTTAAGGAAAATTTCTACCCCTTGGATGTGAGTTTCAGCGTGGCGGCCGTGATGCGGGCCTCGGAAGCGGGGCGCCGGGTGCGCAAGGAATTGGAGACGGTAACGGAGTTTATTGGCTGGACGAGGTCGGGGGCGGCGGAATTCACCACGGCGTTTTACGATATCAAGTCGCGGGTGGATTCAGAGATTCGCGGCGCGTCGGCCGATACGCCGGCGATCAGTAACGCGCTGGATGTGATTCTGGCGTTCTCCGGCGTCAGGAGCGAGGTCGCGGAGGCGTTCCGGAAGGATATCAAGCAATATATGGAAACGGAGGATCGTCGGGCGAAGTCGGATGAGATGCGGCATTTGCGCATGAGCCTCGCCGAGGGATTTTATGCGATCTACGAGGCCGCGTTTTTTAAGAGCATGGAGACCAGTCATGTTCCGGCCGAGGTGCGGATGTTCTTCCTGTTCGGCTTTGTGGATGAGGAGCTCGCCGGCGCGGCGAATACGGCGGCGCTGTATCATTTCGCCGTGAAATGGGAGGAAGATCCGGAGCGGATGATTCTGCCCCTGTATGATTGGCTGGCGAGAATTTACCATGGGAAAGCGATTCCGTCAAAGAATGAATTCGATACCGATTGGCAGGAGTATCTCCGCGAGGAGGTGCGGACGGCGGCGATCACCCAGAAGGAAGCGGATCGGCTGCTGGACGACCGGCGGGCGATGGTGAGCTTTGAGATCAATAATATGTTCAAGAGCGCGAACCGGATTACGAATGGGCGGATGGCCTCGTTTGTCCCTGTTTTCAGCGCGCAGGATGTCGTTCGACCGCTCGATAAATGCTTCGCCAGCCCCGCTCGGGTGCAGGAGGCGCTGGATAAGGTTACGGAGATTGATTTCGGTTGTTTTTATCGCCCGGTGCTGACGGAGTTCCCGGCGCTCAAGATTTCGTATTTCGTTTACAATACGGAGGTTAAGCCGTATTTGATTTTAATGCCGAATTTCGGAAGCCGTGGGTTGATGTGGCAGGAGATTGAGGGCGTGAAGCGGGCGACGCCCGCGCATATGGTGCTGTCTATTTTCCATTCCGAGGATTTAGATGAGACGATTGTGCGGATGTGCGCCCAGTTCCGCTGGGAGATGTGCCGACGGCTTCAGGGCGTGAGATACACGGATATTACCGAGCTGTCGCTTACCTCGGAGTACATGAAGTATCTCCAATTTTATAGGAAGAACTCGAATTTATCGGGCGATATGAAGGAACGCGTCAAGCTGGCGCTGCAGAAAGCGCGCAATGATTATAAGAGCATATTTATCGGGGAATATGAGAAATATATTCAAAATGAGGCGTTCGGCTTGCCGCGGCTCAATAAGGTCGCGCGGGAGATTTTGTTCCGGTACTGCACCTTGTCGAAAAAATTCCGCAAATCGCTGGCAAGCAATCCGCAGTTTCAGCCGCTTATGGCGCGGTGGAGCGTGACGCATGACGCGAAGGTGCACAGCATCGATTTATTGGTAAGGAAGGTACGGCGTATGAAGCCGGACGAGGAGCTTCCGAAAGAGATTATGGCGGAAGTGGAATTTTTAAAGCTTTGAGCGTGAGAAAAAGCGTCGTTTTGCGTACGGCGCCAATAAAAAAGACCGCCATATCGGCGGTCTTTTTTACATTTCTTACGGCGTTGTCGCGTCGTCGAAGAGCGCGAGGTAGTCGGCGTAGCCTTGTGCCGCCATTTCCTCACGCGGGATAAAGCGCAGGGAGGCGCTGTTTATGCAGTAGCGAAGCCCGCCGGCGGCGGCAGGGCCGTCGGGAAAAACGTGGCCGAGGTGCGCGCCGCTGGCTTTAGCGACAACTTCGGTACGCACCATGCCGTGGGAGCGATCCTCTTTTTCTTCCAGGAGGGCGTTGTCGATGGGGCGGGAGAAGGCCGGCCAACCGCAGCCGGACTCAAATTTTGCCGTAGAGATAAAGAGAGGTTGTCCCGTGGTGACGTCGCAGTAAATCCCCTCGCGAAACTCTTTGTCGTAAGCGTTCTGAAAAGGCGGTTCGGTGGCCGCTTCCTGCGTGACGGCGTATTGGGACGGAGTGAGTTGTTTTAAGGTTTCCGCGTTGGGCTTTTGATAGACGCGGTCGCGCGTAAAATCACCCGCCGCCTGTCCCGGCGGGCGGCGGTTCGCCTTGTAGGCTTCGTCAAACAGGTAGCGCGGAATATGGCAGTAGCCGTTGGGGTTTTTGACGAGGTATTCCTGATGTTCGTCCTCGGCGCGATAAAAATTTACCAGCGGCGCCGCTTCGATGGCCAGCGGTTTTTGATAGCGGCTTTGCAGCTTGTCGAGCGCTGCTTTGATGACGGCGGCGTCCTCCTCGTTTGTGTAATAAATGCCGGTGCGGTACTGGACGCCGCGGTCGTTTCCCTGCCGATCCTTGGAAGTCGGGTCGATGGAGCTGAAGTAGACGTCGAGGAGCTGTGTGAGGGGGAGAACGGCGGGATCATAGACGACATGGACGGCTTCGGCGTGGCCGCTGTTGGAGCAGACGTCGCGGTAACTGGGATTTTCCGTGTAGCCGTTGGCGTAACCGCTTTCCACGGATTGAACGCCGTTGACAAGGCGGAGCAGGGTTTCCGTCCCCCAGAAACAGCCGCCCGCGAGGTAGATCTCCCGCTCGTTGCCCTGCGGGACGTTTTTCTGCACGACGCCGGGCGGCATCGTCCTGGGGGAACCGGTGGCGCAGCCGGAAAAAAAGAACGGTAAAACGAGCGCCAGCGAGAGAACGAATACATGGGAGATGGTCATAAAAACGCCTCCTTGGAATAGTTTTGAACAGTGATAAAATTTTACCGGCGAGAAACTTTCGGAAAGCCGCCGCGAGAAAGCGAAGGGAAGATCAGTCGTCGTACTTGAGGACGACGTGCCCCGCCTCGCGGGTCTTGGCGAGATCGATGACCCGCTGGTTCCTGGAGCCGCGAAAGCGCAGGGTGAGGTCGCGCTGTTCGCGGAGGAAAGGGCCGTCGACGAGGACGTCGAGGGCGGCGAGAAGCGCATTAATGTCCGGATCGCGCTGCGCGGCGAGTGCTTCTAGCGTATAACCGGTATACGCCCAGATCGTAAGGTTGTGGGCGCGCAGTTTGCGGGCGAGGTCGGCGAGGGGGGCGCTTTGGACGAAAGGCTCGCCGCCGCTGAAGGTGACGCCGTCGAGCAGGGGATTGGCGAGAATGTCGCGGAGGAGATCCTCCGTATCGACCGTGCGCCCTCCCGCCGGGTCCCACGTTCCGGGGTTCTGACAGCCGGCGCAGTAATGGGGACAGCCCTGGGTAAAAATGGTGAAGCGATAGCCGTCGCCGTCGACGACAGAATCGTCGGCGACGCCCGCAATGCGAAGTTCCATGAAGCGAGTACCTCCAAAAGAGAGAGAGGCAAATAATCCCGCGCCGGATACTGCAGCGCGGGATTATTTGTGTATCAGCCGGAGTGTCCGGGCGGCTCCGCGCTCTTTCAACCGAAAGTCAATGCACCGCGGCGGCATCTCGCAGGCCGTGCTTGACGCGGTCGTGTTCTTCGGCGCGCTTGGCGTTGTTCCAGCGGTCGATGGTGCCGACAAGGTAGCCGGTAATGCGGCGGATGCGCTGGAATTTCGGCGGGCGCAGGGTATAGTCAAGGGAAACGCCGCCGTTTTCAGCGGGAGAGAGCTCAAGGGTTTTGATTTCGTCGGCGGGATTATCCTGATGAATATAGTCCATGTAAGCGAGGATCTCCTGCTCCGATACGCCTTCCAGATTTTTGATGGTAACTTCCGTTCCGTTTACGATCATAGATGGTCTTCCTTTCTGTTAGGATATAGTTTTATTGACCGCAAGTAATGCGGGGAATGACGCGCCGGTGATGATGCTCGGCTTCGCTGCGTCCGCACCGCGGGCAGACGTTGTCGATGAGGCCGTTGTAGCCGCAGACCGGGTCGCGGTCGACGGGATGATTCACGGAGCCGTAGCCGATCCCGTGGTCGTGCATGCAGCGGATAATGGCTTCAAAGGCTTTCAGGTTCTTCGTGGGGTCGCCGTCCATTTCAACATAGCTGATATGGCCGGCGTTCGTCAAGGCGTGGTACGGCGCCTCCAGGGCGATTTTTTTCGCGGCGGCGATGGGGTAGTAGACGGGAATATGGAAACTGTTCGTGTAGTAATCCCGGTCAGTAATGCCCTTTAGATTGCCGTAGCGCTGGCGGTCAATGCGCACGAAGCGCCCCGACAGACCCTCGGCGGGCGTGGCGATGAGGGTGAAATTCAGCCCGGTGCGGGCCGATTCCTCGTCCATGTGGCGGCGCATGCGGCCGATGATCTGGAGACCGAGCTTCTGCGCCTCGGGGGATTCTCCGTGATGTTTGCCGATGAGCGCTTTGAGGCATTCGGCGAGGCCGATAAAGCCCATCGTAAGAGTGCCGTGCTTTAAAAGCTCGGCGATGGAATCGCCCGGCTCCAGCGTTTCCGAATCAATCCAGACGCCCTGCCCCATGAGGAAGGGATAATTCCGGCACCGTTTAGCGCACTGGATCTTAAAGCGGTGGTAAAGCTGGCGAATAACGAGCTCCGTCATTTCGTCGAGCCCGGCGTAGAATTTCTCCAGATCGCCTTTCGCCTCCAGGGCGAGGCGCGGCAGGTTAACGCTGGTAAAGCTGAGATTGCCGCGGCCGCAGGTGACTTCGCGGCTGGGGTCGTGGACGTTGCCCATGACGCGGGTGCGGCAGCCCATGTAAGCGACCTCGGAATTATAGTCGTTCGGGCGGTAATACTGTTTGTTGAACGGCGCGTCGAGGAAGCTGAAATTCGGGAAGAGGCGTTTGGCGGACGTCTCGATGGCGAGCTGGAAGAGATCATAGTTTGGGTCGCCGGGGTTATAATTGACGCCCTCTTTGACCTTGAAAATCTGCACCGGGAAAATGGGCGTCTCGCCGCCCCCAAGACCGGCGCGCGTCGCCTGGAGAAGGTTCTTAATGACCATGCGGGCTTCGGGGGACGTGTCGGTGCCGTAGTTTACGGAGCTGAACGGAACCTGGGCGCCGGCGCGGGAATTCATCGTATTGAGATTGTGGATGAAGGCTTCCATCGCCTGGTAGGTGGCGCGGTCGGTCGATTCCGTCGCCGCCTTGACGGCGAAATCATGCGCCGCGCCCGCCGCCTCGGCGCTGATCGGCTGGTAGCCGCCGCGCGCCTGATGGGCGGGAAGAAATTCCATGAGCCGCAGCTTGTAGCTGGCCGCAGTAGAAAAGCGAATGTCCGCCGGCAGGCTTTTTTGAATCGCCTTCGCTAAAAGACGCGCGTCCTCCAGGTTAAGGCCGAGGGCGGCGGAGAAATAATCGCCGAGATGGATAAAATACTGCTTGCGGAAGGTCTTGACGACGCCCGGCGCCATCGAGTAATCAAAATTCGGAATCGACTGGCCGCCGTGCATTTCGTTCTGGTTCGCCTGGATGGCGATACAGCCGAGCGCCGCATAAGAGCGGATGTCGTTCGGCTCGCGAAGACAGCCGTGCCCGGTGGAGAAGCCGTCTTTGAAGAGCTTCAGGAGATCAATCTGGCAGCACGTTTCGGTGAGCATGTAAAAATCCATATCGTGGATATGGATGTCGCCGTTGACGTGCGCGGCGGCGATGTCCTTCGGCAGGATGCGGTGAACAATGAAATATTTGGAGCCTTCCGATCCGTACTTCAGCATGGTGCCCATGGCGGTATCGGCGTCGATGTTCGCGTTTTCCCGCTTGAGATCGGCCTCGCGGGCGTTTTTGTACGTCAGCTCGTCGTAAATATCCATGAGATCGACTTCGGCCTCGCGGATGCGCGTGTGCGCCGCCCGGTAGAGGATATAAGCCTTGGCAGTGCTGGCGTAGTTGTTTTTGATGAGGACGCGTTCCACGGCGTCCTGGATGTATTCGACGCCCGGGGCATCCTGGTCGCTGATGTGGCTGACGACGCTTTTCGTCAACGCGTCCAGCTGACGCTTCGTGAAAGTCTTGTCCGTCGACTCCAGATTCGCTTTCTGGATCGCGACAGTAATTTTTTCGGCGTCGAAGGCGACGACGTCGCCGTTGCGCTTTCGGATGTGCGCAGGGGCAGTAATCTCCGGCAAAGCTCTCGCTTCCTTTCTGGTGGGTTCTATCCCGGATTATACAATATCTATTGACGGACGTCAACGGAAAATACAACATGTAGTTAATCGGCGCGGCGACTTATCCACAAAAGGCCGTCCGACAAGGAAGAAAAACGAACGGCGTGGAAAAAAAGAATGGCGTAAAAAAGGGCTTTCCAGGAAAATGGAAAGATAAAAAGAAAGTTATGCACAAGCTGGAATGTGCATAACTTTTTTTCGCTGTGGAAAAATAGCGATAGCGAGCGGATATTGTGCGATAAGGTTTGATTTATGATACGTCCGGAGAAGGCGCGCTGCCGTCCGGACGAAGGATGGTGCGAATAGGAAAGGGAATATCGATATTTTCTTCCCGGTAGCGGCGGGTCAGCGCTTTGATAAACTCGTGCTTGAGTTTCGTTCGATCCGTGAAGCGCCGGGCGTAGAGGACGGCGTTAAAATCGATGGAGGAGTCGGAGAAGGTGTGAAAGTATATGGTGGGCGGCTTGACAGCGGAGCCTTCGAGCCGCTCCATGACGGCGCCGGCAACCTCGATGGTGACGGCTTCCACCTTGTCAAGATCGCTGTCGTAGCTGACGCCGACGGGAATGACGACGGCGATCTGCGGCTCCGGCATATCGTAGTTCGTGAGAATGGCGGAGGCAAGCTTGGAATTGGGGACGACGACGGTATTGTTCGTGGCCGTAAGGATTGTCGTGTAGCGCCAGGTGATGTCGGTGACGCGCCCTTCACCGCCGCTGTCAAGCAGGATATAATCGCCGACGCGCACCTGTCGTGAGAGGATGAGATGAAGACCAGCGAAGAGATTGGCCAGCGATTCCTGCAGACCAAGCGCCACCGCCATGCCGCCGACGCCGAGGGCGGTGATGAGGGGGGCGATGGAGATCCCGTAATAGCCGAGGATGATAATGGCCCCCGCGGCGTAAATGGTAATGGAAACGAGATTCGTTAAGAGCGAAGTCGTCGCAGCTGCCGACCCGGCGGCCGCCGTGCGCAGGGCGATGAGGCGTTCCAGCGTGCGGGCGATGACCCGGGTGATGCTGAAGACGAGGATCGTAAAGAGAATGTAGGCAAGAAGACGCTGCACCGGCTCCATGAGCCCAACGGTGTGGATCGTCCAGTAGAGGCCGACAGCGAAGCACCAGAGGCGCGGCAGTCCCCAAACAGCGTGCAGGAGCACGGCCAGAGGAGAATCCGGCGCGAGATCGGTATGACGATTGACGTAGCGTCTGAGCAGGTAATTAAGAACGAAGCCGATGAAGAGCGAGGCGCCGAGGATAATGAGCGGGACGAGGAGATTGCCCTCTAAAGTTGGCCAGTAATGCGCGAGGTCGGATAACATGGCGGTCTTCCTTTCCGTTAAAGTCTCTTTTCATTATATAGCGGATTTGACAAAAAAGCGACAGGCGGCAGGATTTTCTTCGCCGTCTGTCAAAATTATTCTATTCAGAATGAGAAAGGGTGCGAAAAAATGACGATCATTAAAGAAGGGCCGCGGCTGCGGCTGCGGGAAGGAATGCTAGCGGATATCGACTACGTGGCGGCGGTAGACGGCGCGCCGGAGAACGCGGCGTTCGTGACGCAGGATACGCGCGAAGAACGGGAAAAGAACGTGGCGTCGCCGGATCGAAAGTACCTTATCGTGGAACGACGCGACACCGGCGAAGCCGTCGGCGCCTTTCTGGTGGCGGGACTGACGAACCCGGACGGCGAGATCGAGTGGCGGCGCATCGTCATTACGGCGAAGGGGCAGGGCTATGGCCGCGAGGGGATGGAGCTTTTGATGGCGTGGTCCTTTGACGACCTCGGCTTTCACCGCGGCTGGCTCGACTGCAAGGATTACAATACGCGGGCGCTTCATCTTTATGAATCCCTGGGATTGAAGCGCGAGGCGCTCCTGCGGGAGACGCTCCGCGTCGGTGATCATTACGAAAATCTGGTGATTTTGGCAATTTTAGACCGCGAGTACCGGGCGCGGAAAAAAGGGTAAAACGGGCGGAGCGCCGACAAAACGGAGCTCTTAAGGAGGAGATACGATGAACGTGAAACGCCTTTACATTATCGTGCTGGACAGTTTCGGCGTGGGGGCGCTGCCGGACGCGGCAGACTTTGGGGACGGCAGCGACGTTCATACCCTGCAGACGATTGTGAAATCGCCGGAATACATGACGCCGCATTTGGAGTGGCTGGGAATGTTCAACATCGCCGGCGTCGACGTGGGGAAAAAAGCGCCGAAGCCCGCCGGCGCGTTCGGCCGCATGGCGGAAAAGAGCCGGGGGAAGGACACGACGACCGGCCACTGGGAAATCGCCGGACTGGTATCGGAGCAGGCTATGCCGACCTTCCCGGACGGCTTTCCGCCCCAGCTGATAGAAAAACTCGAGGCGGCCTTGGGGCGGAAAACGCTTTGTCATAAGCCGTATTCGGGGACGCAGGTCATTCACGATTACGGACGGGAGCATTTGGCGACAGGGGCGCTGATCGTCTACACGTCCGCCGACAGCGTGCTGCAAATCGCGGCGCATGAAAGCATTGTGCCGCGCGAGGCGCTTTACGATTATTGCCGCAAGGCGCGCGCGATCTGCGAAGGACCGTATGGCGTAGGCCGCGTCATCGCCCGGCCCTTCATCGGGGAGTATCCAAACTACGAGCGCACCGCGGGACGCCACGATTTTTCCCTCCTGCCCCCGGGGGATACGATGCTGGACGCCTTTTCGGCGGCGAATCTTACGACCATCGGAGTGGGGAAGATCTCCGACATCTTCGCGGGGCGCGGCGTCGGGCGGCACATTCCGATGGACGGCAACGAGGATGGAATGAAGCAGGCGATTGCCACGCAGGCGGAGGATTTCACCGGGCTGTGCTTCGTGAATCTGGTGGATTTTGATATGAAGTATGGGCATCGCCGGGACATCGACGGCTACGCGCGGGCGGCGACAGTTTTTGACCGTCAGCTGGGGGATTTCGTCGCTGCGATGAAATCCGACGACGTTCTGATGATTACGGCAGATCATGGCTGCGATCCGGGCGCGCCGGGAACTGATCATACGCGGGAATATGTGCCGATCCTGGCGTATGGCCCGGGCGTGCGCCCCGGGGTCGACCTGGGGACGCGCGCGACCTTCGCCGACGTAGCGGCGACGGCGGCGGAGATGTTTAGCCTCACGCTCAAGACGTCGGGGACGAGCTTTTGGCGCGCGATTGCGAAATGAGTTCTTGCCGGCGAAAACGATCGAGATAATAAAGAAGCAGGGGGCGACGGCCGGATGCGGATGTACGATTTGATTGTGAAGAAGAAGCGCGGCGGCGAGATGACGCGGGCGGAGCTTGACTATATCGTGGGCGGCTTCACGGCGGGGCGCATTCCTGACGAGCAGATGGCGGCGTTTTTGATGGCGGTGTGGTTTCGCGACATGACGGCGCAAGAGACGGCGGATCTGACGCTGGCGATGGTAGCGACCGGCGAATGTGCCGATCTTTCGGCGCTCCCCGGCCAGAAGATCGATAAGCACAGCACCGGCGGTGTGGGAGATAAGACAACGCTGATCGTCCTGCCGGTCGTCGCCGCCTGCGGCGGCGTAGTGGCGAAAATGTCGGGGCGCGGCCTCGGGCATACGGGCGGAACGATTGATAAGCTGGAAGCGATCCCCGGCTTTCGCGTCGCGCTCGGCGAGGCGGAGTTTTTCGCTGCGGTGAAACGCTGTGGGCTGGCGGTCATCAGCCAGTCGGAAAAGCTCGCGCCGGCGGATAAAAAGATGTACGCTCTGCGCGACGTGACGGGCAGCGTGGACAGTATCCCGCTGATCGCTTCTTCAATCATGAGCAAGAAGCTGGCGAGCGGGGCGGACTGCATTCTGCTCGACGTGACGGTGGGAAGCGGCGCTTTCATGAAGCGGATTCCGGATGCCGTGCGGCTGGCAAAAGCGATGGTCGCTATCGGCGAGGCCGCGGGGAAGAAAATGGCGGCGCTCATCACCGATATGGACGCGCCGGTCGGCCGTGCCGTGGGGAACGCGCTGGAGGTGGCCGAGGCGGTCGAGGTATTAAAGGGCGGCGGCCCTGACGATCTGAGGGAAGTGTCGCTGGCCCTGGCGGCGAATATGCTGTATCTCGCCGGGCACGGTCCCGTCGAAGCGTGCCGGCGGCGGGCGGAAGAAGCATTGACGGACGGCTCGGCGTTTAAAAAATTGTGCGCTATGGCCGAAGCGCAGGGCGGCGACGTATCGGTGCTGAACGATACGGAAAAACTTCCGCTGGCGGCCTGCAACTGCGGCGTCGTCTGCCCGGAAGACGCGTACATCACGCATCTTGACGCCGAGAAAATCGGCCTGGCGTCGATGGCTCTCGGCGCCGGACGGGAAAAAGCCGGCGACGCGATTGACATGGCGGCGGGGATTACGCTGCTGAAAAAGCCGGGCGACTTCGCGAAAAAAGGCGACGTGCTGGCGGTTCTGCACACGAACGACGAGACGCGGCTGAAAGAGGCGCAGCGCATCTTTGGCGACGCGGTTCGCGGCGGCGATACGCCGCCGCCCAAGCGGCCCCTGATTTTCGCCCGGGTGGAGAAGGGAAAGGCAGAGCGCCTGGCGGACTGGGACGATATTTTGGCGAAAGAAAGAGGCGAAGGGACATGACGAAGGAAGACGAGAGGCTGTTAGCCGAAGCGCGGCGGACGCGGGAATTCGCCTACGCGCCGTATTCGCGCTTTGCCGTCGGGGCGGCGGTCTTAGGGACGTCGGGGAAGATTTACGGCGGCTGCAACGTCGAGAACGGCGCTTTTTCCCTGACGAACTGCGCCGAGCGTACGGCGATTTTTCAGGCCGTCGCAGCCGGGGAAACCGCGTTTCGTGCGCTGGCAGTCATCGCCGATACCGCTGCCCCGGTATCGCCTTGCGGCGCCTGCCGCCAGGTGATGGCGGAGTTTCGCATCCCCCGCGTCCTTATGGCGAATCTTGCCGGCGCGGTGCGCGAGATGACCTTGGAAGAAATTCTTCCGGCGGCTTTTGAGGAAGAAGCATGAAAGAAAAAGCGCGCCGGTCGTTTCGCCGGTATGGATGGTGTCTGCTCTTGGCGGCCTTTTTCTTTCTGCCGCCGGGGCCGGCGCAGGCGGTAAATTATACCGGCTGGCGGCTTGACGGAGAAGCGGCGGCTCTCCTGCCGCGCAATTTTCGCTCTTGCCGGGACGCGTTTGCAGTAGAGAGCGACGCTTCTCGGGACGGCCTGAATGCGCTCGATATATCGGGCAGCGCTCAGCCGTCCGCCGCTGCGCTGCCGCTTCTTTACGCGCGACTGCGGGAGGAGGCGGGCGAGGACGCGCCGATCTACCTCGTCGATCTGCGGCAGGAATCCCACGGCTTCGTCAACGACGGGGTGCCGGTGAGCTGGTACGAGCCGGGGAATCGGGCGAACCTCGGCTGCGACGCGGCGATGGTCAGGGAGCGAGAGACCGCGCAGCTTGCCGCCCTCGTGGGAACGGTATTTACCGCCGTGCCTCTCGGCAATACGGATACGAAAATTCTGACGGACTATAGCGCGGAAGTTTTCCGCGCCGTGACGGAAGAAACTGCGGCGCAGGCGGCAGGCTTTCGCTATGCGCGCTTTTCCGCCGCTGATCAGCGTTTTCCCGACGCGGAGACGGTGGACGCTTTTTTGCGCTTTTATCAGACCCTGCCTGAAGGCGCGTGGCTTCATTTTCATTGTCACGCCGGCCATGGCCGTACGACGACGTTCATGGTATTCTGCGATATCCTGCGCAATCCCGATGTTGCCTTCGCGGATATCGTCGAGCGCCAATACGCCATGGGCGGCACGAATCTTCTGGCGATGAGCGAGGATGAGGAGAAAAATGACCGCGCGCTGAAGCTGCATCTCTTTTACGAATACGTCGCCGAGCAACGCGCCGCCGGCTTCGCTGTCCCTTGGAGCGTTTGGCTGGCCGAGCGGGACGAAGCCGCTTGAGGAAAAGATAAAATCGAAACCTGAGGGATAAACGATCCCATCGTTCATGTATCGTCCCTTCGGTTTTTGTGGATAACATGGAATCTGATTTTCCAGAACTATTTGCGCGCTTATAGGCGCGTTTTGTTTCGTAATGAGAGGGCCGGCATTTTATTTATTCCTCAGAATGCCCAGCTGACGTTCGCTCCGCCGGTAAAGCCCTTGCGCTTTCCCTGCCAGCCGGTCAAGTTCACCCCGTAGCTTACGCTGCCCTCCTTCGGCGTAAAGCGATAGCCGAGCTCAAGCATCCCGCTGCCGCCTTTGAGGCTGGGGCTCGGCGTTGCATAGCCCTCATACGACGCCGTCGCGGCGCCGTCAAACTCGTGCTCCCAGGCAAGCCCCACATAGAACTCGCTTCGCGGCGCCGGCTTCTTCGTATAGCGCACGCCGAGACGGACGCGGCTCGATGTCACGGAACCGAAGTCATACTTCTCGCCTGTACGCAGGGTGGCACTTGCGTCGCTCTGGTGGGAGCAAAAGTACTTTGCATAGCCATCGAGCGCGGCACCCGTGCCGAGGTTGAACTTCCTGCCGATGCCGATATGTCCCGCGAGGTAGCTGTTCGATGCGTCGTAGCTCGTGGAGGTGCCGGAGATGTTGCCGCTGTAATCGCTCTTGATGCGGCCGGCGTGCAGGCTCGCCTCGACATAGCTCTGATCTGCGCCTGCCCACTTGACCATGAAGCCGCCGCCGATATAGCTCGACGCGCCGTCGCCATGCGTCCCGTCGTCGAGATAGGAGTCGTACGAGCCGCGCCCGTATTCGACGAAGGGGCCGTAGGTCAGCTTGCCCGCGTCCATCGCGTCTCGCTTCGCAAAGCCGACGGCCAGGTTCCAGCCCTTCGCGTCCACATAGGAGCCTGTCTCTATGCGCTCGCCGGAAGCGCCCTGCGCCGCCCAGAGCTCGTAGCTGCCGCTCTCGATCGCCGCATCTGCCGCATTTGCCCCGTCTGCCGTCGCAGCATCCGGCGCAGCTGCCGCTGTCTCGGCGGCATCCATGCCCATCCCCGACAGGAGGTCCGCACCGCCGTTCAGCAGGGCGCTTGCCGCCGCGCGCGTCTCGACGAGGGACTTCGTCTGCTCCATCACCGCAGCATCCGTGACGGTCGCGATGAGCTCATCCGCATTTCGCTTCTGCAGGTCGAACTTGTACCGCAGACTCACGCCCTGCATGCCCGACACGTCGTTGGCAAGCACCGCATCCGTTGTCAGCGTGCCGCGGCTGGTCTTCAGCAGGCTGACGACATCGCCCTTCTGCAGCGCGCTCCGCTGTCCGGCAATCCCCACGCCGATATGAACTCCGCGGATGTCCTGACCCGAGGGACTGTTAATGGTGAGCATCGTATTGCCGCTGTTTCCCGTCGTCCCTTCCGGCAGATAGAAGTGCAGGTTCTGCACATACTCGAAGCCCCCCACCCGCGTACCGAAATCATGAATGGCAAGCGTGTTGCCCGTGCTATTCGGTCTGCTGCCGCCCACGACGTCGCCGCTCACACGAGTGCCGCGGAGATGGATCGTGTTGTTGTTCGTCGTGCCATACTCGGAGGATCCGCCATAGACGAAATCGACGTTGACGGCTCCTATGTCGACGGTGTTCCCGTCAGCGTTTCCTGATTCATGATTTGGATTATTATTTGGCCCCGCTGCATGGCCGCCATAGACACCATGCACGTAGCCTCCGGTGATGATCACCGTGTTCCCGTTGGCGTTTCCTGTGCCTTTTGCAGAGCCGCCGAGGACACTACGCACTGTGCCGCTTGTGAGGGTCACCCTGTTCCCGTCGGCGCTGCCTGTACCTTCTGCACGGCCGCCATAGACACCCTGCGCCGAGCCGCCGTTGATGGTCACCGTATTGCCACGGGCATCTCCGCCGGAGCCGGCACGTCCGCCGTAGGCATAGCCGCCGGCTAACCCATAGCGGGAAATCCCGCCCCCGTTTTGGATGATGAGATGATTCCCTGTCACGCCGCCGCCCTTATTGTAGCCGCCGTACGCAATCCCCGCATAGGTCACGCCGTCCACGGTCAGCGTCTTTCCCGTGAGGGGAGCGGCGGCGTTCGTGAAGCCGCCGGCGGCACCGGGGCCAAGCCCTTCATCCGGCACGGAGTGAGCCGCGTCCGGCGTCGGATTCCCCGCGTCTATGGTATAGTCATCTGCCGCCTCCGTACAGGCGGCGCCGCCCCAGAGACTCCCTCCGATGGCCAATGCCACCGCGAGTGCTAAATACCGTTTTTTTGCTGTTTTGTAAACATCCTGTCCGCCTCCGATGATACATTTTATTCGAGTTTATGAAACTATGCTAATGCTATTTTAATGATCGTTAGGTTCTTTGTCAATGGAAGCACAGAGAGGAAATCGGGCAGGCGAAGGAGCGACGGGGAAGCCGATGCACAAAAAAAGCAGGCTCCGGTGTGCCGCGAATCTATAGCCTGCGCCTGCTTTTGTCAGTCCGGCGGATAGGCGGCGGTGAAAAGCTCCGGGGTGTCCGCACGCTCGATCGTAAGCGTGAAATCGCCCGAGGGGTAGGGAGCGAGCGCATAGGGTAAATAAATTTAAGAACAAATGTTTCACGTGGAACATGACGATAAAAATAGCGCCGCTCCCTCTGGGGAGAACGGCGCTATTTTGGTTATAAAGGAAATTTCTTATTCGTTTTCTTCGTACCAGAAGGGGCGCAGGAGATGAAGGGCGCAGGTTTCGCCCGCTTCGGGGCCGTCGTCGCGGCGGCCTTTTTGCACGCGCATGAATTGATCGCCGATTTTGATCTGGTAGTCGATGATTTCGCCGAGAAAGGCTTTGCGGGTGACGACGCCGCGAAGGCCGCTGGGATCCTCCATCGTCGTGAAGTCGATTTCCGAGGGGCGGCTGGCCAGAGAAACGTCGGTCGCGCCTTTGAGACGATCCGGCAGGGCGAAAGCGGAAGGAACAGCGCCGCCCTCGCCGGCGAGGGTGACGACGCCGTCCTGCTGCTTAGCGGCGAGAAAGTTCGAGAGGCCGATAAAGCTAAAGACGAATTTGTTCGCCGGGTGATTATAGATATTGAGCGGGGTGTCGATCTGCTGAACGACGCCGAGCTTCATGACAAGAATGCGATCCGAAAGCGCCATGGCCTCCGATTGGTCGTGGGTGACGTAGATGATGGAAAAGCCGTATTTTACCTGCAGCTCTTTGATCTCAAAGCGCATTTCCTCGCGCAGATGCGGATCGAGACTGGAAAGCGGCTCGTCGAGGAGCATGACGTCGGGGTTGATAGCCAGCGCCCGTGCCAGCGCCACGCGTTGCTTGCCGCCGCCGGAGAGAAAATCCGGGCTTTCGTCCTTTGCCTTGAGGAGGTTCGTCGCCTTGAGGGCGTCGATGGTGCGCCGGTCGATTTCCTTTTCGTCGAGCTTCCGTATGCGCAGAGGGAAGGCGACGTTTTCGTAGACCGAGAGATGCGGCCAGACGGCGAAGGCCTGAAAGACCATGCCGAAGTTGCGCTTTTCCGGCGGAACGTAGTGGTTCTTTTTTGGCGAGGAGAGGAGGCGATCCCCGACCCAGACTTCGCCCTCGGAGAGATCTTCAAAGCCCGCTACCATGCGCAGCGTCGTTGTTTTCCCGCACCCCGAGGGGCCGAGCATGGAAAAGCATTCGCCCTTGCCGATTTCGTAGCTCAGGTTATCGACGGCGGTGACGTCGCCGAAGCGTTTTGTGACATTGATCAGACGGACGTAAGACATCGCGTTACACACCTGCCTTTTTCGAGAAATGATTGATGACGAACTGCCCCAGCACGATGATAATCAGCGCGATAGCGGCCAGCGCGGCGGAGATAACGGTTTCGCCGTCCTCGTTCAGCGTATAGATGGCGACGCCGATGGTGCGCGTCGTCGGCGCGTAAAGCATGATCGAGACGGTCAGCTCGCGCAGCGACGGCAGAAAGATGAGGAAGAACGCCGCCAGCATACCGGGCTTGACGAGGGGAAGGACGATATCCTTCAGGGACTGCCACATCGTCGCTCCGCAAGCGCGGGACGCCTCGACGAGGGAGTCGTGCACCTGTTCAAGGGCGGCGGAGTTCGCCTTCAGGGAGAACGCCATGTAACGCGCGATGTAGGCGACGAGGATAATCCAGACGGTGTTGTAAAGGTTGATGCCGAACTGCCCTGACCAGGCGAGAATGACGCCGAGGGCGATGACCGATCCGGGGACGGAGAACGGCAGCATACCGAGAAATTCGAGAATGCTCTTGCCGCGCACCTTCATTTTGACGATGACGTAGGAAATCATGACGCCCGCGAACATGGTGATAACGGCGGCGGTAAAGCCGAGGGTCACGCTGTTAAAGATGGCGTCGCGGGTGACGGCGTAGTCAAAGAGGATGAATTTGAAATTATCAAGCGACAGGTTCTCCGGCCGAAACGCCAGGCCATAGGTTTTCAGGCTGCCCACGAGGAAGATGACGGCGGTCGGCAGGAGGATGGTGAAGCCGATGTAGAGAAAGCAGAAGATCATCATCGGCGTTTTGAGACCGCGCAGCTTCAGCTCCATGGGGCGGAAGCTCTTGCCGCCGATGATCTGGTAATGCCCGGCGTCGAGAATGCGCCGCTGCAGCCAGATGATGAAGGCGGCGGTAACGACCAGCACGGTCGCCAGCACGGTTCCGGTGCGGATGGATTCAAAGGAGCCGCCGCTCTGGTGGATACGTTCGTAGATGAGCACCGGAATATTGTAAATGCCGTTTTCGATGCCGAGAACGGCGACGGTGCCGAAGTGCGCCATCGAGTACAGCATGATGAGGAGCGCTCCCGAGAGAATGGACGGCAGAACGAGCGGGATGGTGATCTTGCGCGTGATGGTGAAGAGCCCCGCGCCCGAGATACGCGCCGATTCCTCAAGGGTCGGGTCCATGCGCTCTAAGGCGCCGCAGACCTGAATGAAAACGAAAGGGAAAAGATACATGACTTCGACGGCGCTGATGCCGACGTAGCTGTAAATATTAAAGATGGGGCCGGTAAAGCCGAAATTCTGCACGAAGAACTGATTGATGAATCCGGCGTTCGGAGAAAGGAGCATTTTCCACGCCATCGCGCCAATGAACGACGGCAGCATGAACGGCACGAGGAACATGCCTTTCATGAATTTCTTGTGCGGCAGATCCGTCCGCGTAACGAGCCAGGCGAAGAAAGTGCCGACGATGGTTGAGCCGACGGTGGACATGCCGGCGATGATGAGAGAATTGACGAGCGCCTGATACGTTTCCGGCTGCTTTAGAATCTCCACGGCGCCCGCAAAGTTGAAGTGATCCTCGACCCAGAAGGCGTTGAAAAGAATTAGAAGAACCGGGAACGCTACGACGATGACGAGGACGGCGATGGACAAAAACAGGATGACCTGAGCCACGCCGAGGGATTTTTTGGTGTTTACGGCGTTCATGCGCTAAGCACCCCTTTCAGTTTATCGGCCTCGAACCAGTGCAGGGATAAAAACTCGACGTTGATGGGATCCCCCGCCTTGAGGATAAGATCGCGGGCGATGGCGTGGTGGGTTTCAATACTGGTGCGAAGGTGCGTGCCGTCGACCTCGATGAGGTAATCCATCATCGCGCCGAGAAAGTTCGCCCGGCGGATGACGCCCCGCAAACCCGGTCCGTCATGCGCGATTTTAACGTCGGAGGGGCGAAACGCCGCGACCCATTTATCCGTGTCGCCGGCCGGCTTTTCTGCCCACGGCATGGGCTGCGTGCCGGTGCCGACGAAGAAATTGCCGTCGTCGCGCCGCACGTCGATAAAATTCGCGATCCCCATGAAGTTAAAAACGAAGGGATTGACGGGCTTTTCAAAGATTTCCCACGGGGTGCCGATCTGCTGAATGACGCCGGCGTCGTCCATAATGGCGACACGGTCGGAGATGGCGAGACCGATCTCCTGGTCGTGGGTGACGTAGAGGACAGTGACGCCGAGCTGACGTTGAAGTTCTTTGATTTCAAAGCGCATTTCCTCGCGCAGATTCGCGTCGAGGTTCGAGAGCGGTTCGTCGAGGAGCATGAGCGACGGCTTGCTGACGAGGGCGCGGGCGAGCGCCACGCGCTGCTGCTGTCCGCCGGAAAGCTCGGATGGCAGGCGCTTATCGAGCCCCTCCATGCCGACAATGCCGACCATTTCCATGACGCGGCTTTTGATTTCGTCTTTAGGGCGTCTGGCGATCTTTAAGGGGTAGGCGATGTTTTCAAAGACCGTCATGTGCGGCCAGACGGCGTAATCTTGAAATACGACGCCCAGACCGCGCCGCTCCGGCGGGATATCGACGCCGTCCGCCAGATCGTAGACAGGCGTGTCGTCGATATAGATACGTCCCGCTTCCGGCGATTCGAACCCGGCGATGAGCCGCAGAAGAACCGTCTTTCCGCAGCCGGACGGGCCGAGCAGCGTGAAACATTCGCCCTTTTTTATGGAAAGCGACAGATCCTTGAGCACCGGGTGATCCGGATAGCCCTTGGTAATGCCTTCCATGCGGATATTATCCATGAAGGAACCTCCTTAGTGAAACATACAATAAAAACGACGGGACGGAAACCCGTCCCGTCGTTTCTGACGGATTTTGGTTCGGCTTATTTCTTGCCGATGATATCCGTAAACTGCTTGATTGTCGCTTCTTTCTGCGGCAGGATCTCGGTGTAGACGACCTTGATCCCGTTTTTGAGGGCGTCTTGCGGCGTCGGCAGGTGGAACTTCGGATCCTGCTTGACGTCCGTGCGCACCGGCACCGTTCCCGCGTCGGAAACCTTCTGCTGGGCTTCCTGGCTCAGGAGGTAGTCGACGAATTTTTTCGCCGCGTCCATGTTAGGCGAGTTTTTAAAGATGGCGACCGGGCTGGGTACCATCAGAAGCTCCGGCGGGTAGACCATCGCCAGATGAGCGCCCTTCGCGATCTTGCTGTTGGTGATGTAGTCGACGCCGAGGCAGGCGGTCAGCTCTCCGGCGGAAGTGTCGTCGACGACCTGTCCCGAGCCTTTGCCGATGCGCGCGCCGTTCTCGTGCAGGCGGTTGAAATACTCCCAGCCGAACTGCTTCTGAAGAAGCGCAACGCTCATGTAGGACGTGCCGGAAAGCGCCGGGTCAGCGATGCCGAAGGCGTTCTTATATTCCGGCTTCGCAGCGAGATCCTCCCATGACGTCGGCGGTTCCTTCACTTTGTCGGTATTGATAACGATGCCCAGCGTGCCGAGGCGCGCCGCCGTGAAAGTGCCGTCGTAATCGGCAAGCGGGTTCAGGATCTCGCTGAAATTTGACGGCTGGTATTTTTCCAGAATCCCGTCTTTTTTCATCTGATAGAAATCCGGAACCTCACTTGTCCAGATGACGTCGGCGAGAATTTTGCCGCTCTGGCGCTCGGCGGCGATCTTGGCCATCAGCTTGCCGGCCCCCGCCGACTGGTAATCGACATCGATATCCGGATATTTTTTCTTGAAGCCTTCGACGATGCCGCTGATCAGAGCCTCTTTCATTGAAGTATAGATCATGAGTTTTGGCTTTCCTGCCGCGCCGCCTGACCCGCTGGAAGCTTGCTGCGGCCCGCCGCCGCAGCCGGTGAGAAGCGTTGTCGCCAGTGCCATGACCATCATCAAGAACAGAGCAATACCTTTGTTGCGCATACCTTAGACCCCTCCCAATATAATGTGATACTGCCGTCTGAAAGAACGCCGTTCCTCTGTCAGACAATTCATATTTCAGGTTCATTATAATATTCCGCCGGGGAGAAGTCAACGGGGAAAATCCCTTGAGATAAAGATGTTTCGCCTGTTTGGGAAGGCGTCGGCTATGCCGTAAAGGCATGAGGAGCGGCGTGTCCCGATGCGTTTTTTTCTGCGGATAAAGCCGAAGGAGCTTTGCTGTGCGGTCCGCGATGAGGCAGGAAATTAGCGAAGGATTAGCGAATAAACAGAAAAAGAGGAGGGCGGTTATGGGAATCGGAGCGGACAAAAAACGGGAATGGCTGGAAACGGCACAGCGTTTTCTATCGGCAGGTGATTTTAAGGCGATGCGCGCCTGCGCGCGGGAGATATTGGCGCATGATCTGGACGACCTGGACGCTCTGGCGCTTTTCGCGCAGGCGTCGCTTTACTTAGGCGACGAAGAGCAGGCGCGGCGGATCGCCCGGCGCGGGCTGTCCGCCGATCCGAAGAACTGGCGGATGCTCCTCGTCACGGGCGAAGTGGCGGCGGCTAATTTTGAGTTATACCAAGCGATCTCTGCGCTGGAGCGCCTCTGGCATCTGGGGGAGGCGAAAGCGGGCGAGCTCAGCGAGCCGGAGCGAGGAATTTTAGAGCGGGCGGGGGGCCTTCTGGCGGACGCCTTTTATCTTTTAGGGCGGGCGGCGGAGGCTTCGGATATGTGCTTCGCCCTGAGCAGCTTTGCCGTAGGTACGGAGAAAAAAGCGGAACTTTACGGCAAGGGACTGTTCCTTATGAATTATCTCGCGGAAGATGCCCGGACGGCGGCGCGGCGGGAGCGTTATAACGCCTTTTTTGGCGCCAAGGTGACGCTGCCGCATACGCGACCCGACGGCGTTCCCCAGCGAAAACTCCGTATCGGCTATCTTTCGCCGGATTTTCGCGAACACGCGGTGGCGAACTTTCTGACCCCCTTTTTACGCGATTACAGCAAGCTCGATTTTAACGTGTACTGTTACCAGCGCGGCGCCGGCGATAAGGTGACGCGTCGCTTTCGGCGCTTTGCGGCGGTGTGGCGCGACGTCAGCGAGCTAACGGCGACGGAGGCGGCGCGGCGGATATTTGAGGACAAAATTGATATTCTCGTCGATTTTTCCGGCCATTCGCAAGGCTCCGGTCTGCCCATTCTCGCCTTGAAGCCCGCGCCTGTCCAGATATCAGGCATAGGCGATATTCATACGACGGGCCTTCGGGAGACGGATTATTTCCTTTCCGACATGATTTGCCTGCCCCCGGGGCAGCCGGCACGCGGATTTACCGAAAAAATCGCGCTGCTCCCATACTGCCATCTCTGCTACGCCCCGGACATCGTGCGCGAGCTGCCGCGCGAGGCTGTCGTGCCCCCGGCGGAAAAAAACGGCTTCGTCACCTTCGGAAGTTTCAACAATTTCGCCAAGGTCAGCCACGAGACTCTGCTTCTTTGGCGCAGCGTTTTAGAAGCCGTGCCGGACGCGCGCTTTATTTTGAAGGGGAAAATCGCCAGTATTCCTGACGGTCGGGCGGAAGCGACGGCGCGCCTTAAAGGCATCGGCATAGATCCGGCTCGGGTCGAATTGCGCCCGTACAGCCCCGATTATCTTGAGCAATATGCCGATATCGACGTCGCTCTCGATCCGACGCCTTATAACGGCGGTCTGACAACCTGCGAAGCGCTCGCCATGGGCGTGCCGGTCGTAAGCCTCCGGGGGACGTCCCACGCTTCCCGCTACGGCGCTACGATTCTGGAAAACGCCGGTTTGCCGGAGCTGGTAGCGGGAAGCGATACGGAGTATATCAACAAGGCGGTGCGCATCGCCCGGTCGCTTCCTATATTAAGAGAGTTTCACGCAAAGCTGCGCCGCGCCGTGCAAAAATCGCGGCTGATGGACGGCGCCGCGTACATGCGCGACATGGAAGAGCTGTACCGAAAGATATGGCGGGATTATTGCGAGGGGCGGTAAAAAACACGGCGGGATGCGGTTGGCGGCGGGAAGAAATAAAGATTGCACTTTTTTCTCGTTTCTACTATAATACAACCAGTACCAGTCTTTTTGAAAAAGGGGAGAGCTTTATGGATCTTACTATGAGCATTGCTTCGCTCAGCGTCGGGCTTACTCAGGCGAAAACAGAGCAGAGTCTACAGCTTTCGGTGATGAAGGACGCAATGAATATGGCGGGACAGGGCGTGGAGGAACTGCTGGCTTCGGCTGAAACAGTGAGCCTCGACCCTAATCTGGGGACGATGGTCGACGTGCAGGCCTGAGCTATCGCGCGGTGCCTGCGAAGAGCAGCAGCGGAGTGCGCACGCCGCCTTCGCAACATTAAGGTGAGGGGATTTCTGAATGGTATTTGAAGACAAAACGTTGGTATGCAAGGACTGCGGCAAAGATTTCATCTTTACCGTCGGGGAACAGGAGTTTTACGCGGAAAAAGGCTTCGAAAACGAGCCGGCTCGCTGCCGCGACTGTCGCGACAAGCGCCGCCGTTCCCGGGACGGAGGAGAGCGCGAACCGCGTCAGATGTTTACGGTGGTCTGTGCGGAATGCGGCCGCGATACGCAGGTTCCGTTCGAGCCGAAGGATGACCGACCGGTCTATTGCCGTGATTGCTTCAACCGGCGCAAAGGGCTCAACTGACGTTTTGGCGCGGTGCATAGCCGTCGTGGCGAAGGAGTTCGGATGATGTCCGGACTCTTTTGCGTTTAGCTATACAGCAAAGGGAGGTTTTTTGATGAAAAGATGGATACTGTTCTCGCTGGCGACGCTCATGTCGCTTGCGCTCCTTGTGGGCGGCTGCGGCGGAGAGAAGGCGGCTGCGCCGGCTTCGTCCGGCGGGGCGAAGGTGCTCCGCGTGGGGACGAACGCGGACTTTGCGCCGTTTGAGTTCCAAGACGTCAGCGGCAAGGAATACCAAGGCTTCGATATGGATCTCATTCGGGCGATCGCTAAAGAGATGGGCTATCAGGCGGATATTCAGAACATTAATTTCGACGGTCTGATTCCGGCGATGGAGTCCGGCAATCTCGACGTTATTATCTCCGGTATGAGTATCAACGACGAACGCAAGCAGAAGGTCGATTTTTCAGAGCCGTATTATAAATCGGGCCTCACGATTGTCGTCAAGAAGGATAATACCGCCATCAACAAGTTCAACGATCTCGCGGGGAAAAAGGTCGCCGTCCAGATTGGCACGACAAGCGCCAAGGAAGTTCGTAAAATTCAGGGCGTGGAAGTCCGTGATTTTAACAGCTCGGCGGAAACCTTTCTGGAGCTTCGCGCCGGCGGGGTCGACGCCGTCGTCAACGATCGCCCGGTCAACGATTACTACATTGCAAAGAGCGGCGTCAACGACGTCCGCACGCTCGACGAGCTTCTGACCTCGGAAGATTACGGCATCGCTATGTCGAAGAAGAATCCGGAGCTGGAGAAACAGATCAACGCCGCCCTGAAAAAGCTGCATGAAAACGGCGAATACGATAAGATTTACCAGAAATGGTTCGGCCCGGCGAATAAGACGGAAAAATAAGCTTAACAATGAAAATACCGCGCTTTCGGGCGCGGTATTTTTGTGGCTTTTTAAGGAGGATTGGCGATTCTTCGCCGCATTTGACAGGCGGGGAGGACGCGGGCTATAATGAAACGTATATATTTTAGGACGGGCAAGGTGTTAGGATGAGCTTTAATACAGATTTAGTGGTGAGCGCACTCCCGCTGCTCCTCATGGGCGCGCTGGTGACGGTGAAGATTACGGCGATTTCCGTCGGTCTTGGTATCGTCATCGGCCTTTTTGTCGGCATTGCCCGCATTGCCCGTTCGCGTGTCCTGCGGGTGCTGGCGGCAATTTATGTCGACTTTCTGCGGGGAACGCCGCTTTTGGTGCAGATTTTTCTCATTTATTTCGCGCTTCCGATCGTGACCGGGCAGCGGATGGATCCCTTCGTCGCGGCTATCGTTTCGTGCAGTATCAACAGCGGCGCGTATGTGGCGGAGATTTTTCGCGCCGGGATTCAGTCCATTGACGCCGGACAGATGGAAGCCGGGCGTTCCCTTGGCATGACCTGGGCGCAGACCATGCGCTACATCATCGTGCCGCAGGCCTTTAAGCGCGTCATTCCGCCGTTGGGCAACGAGTTTATCGCCCTTTTGAAGGATTCGTCCCTCGTTTCTGTCATCGGCTTCGAAGAGCTGACGCGCCGGGGGCAGCTCATTATTGCCCGCACCTATGGCTCGATGGAAATATGGACCTGCGTCGCCCTCATTTATCTCGTAATGACGCTGGCTATTTCCCGCCTCGTGGCTTATCTGGAACGGAGGTACAAAGTCGATGATCACCGTTAAAGGTCTGCGAAAATCCTTCGGCGCAGCTGAAGTCCTGCGGGGGATCGATCTTTTTGTCGCGGAAAGCGAGGTCGTCGTCATCATCGGGCCTTCCGGCTCGGGAAAATCGACGCTGCTCCGCTGTATCAATTACCTTGAGGAACCGACGGCGGGCAGCGTCGAAATCGACGGCGCCGTCCTTCGCAACGATTCTTCTATCAACGAAATCCGTGCCGAAGTCGGTATGGTCTTTCAGCGGTTCAATCTTTTTCCCCACATGACGGTGTTGGAAAATATCATGCTGGCGCCGGTCAAGGTCCGTCGCCAGCCGCCGGACGAAGCGGAAAAGGTCGCCCGGACGTTTCTGGAAAAGGTCGGGCTGGGAGATCGTGGCAGTGCGTATCCGGCGCAGCTTTCCGGCGGCCAGCAGCAGCGCGTCGCTATTGCCCGGGCGCTGGCGATGCGGCCGAAGGTCATGCTGTTCGACGAGCCGACCTCGGCGCTTGACCCGGAAATGGTGCAGGAAGTCCTGAATGTTATGAAAGAGCTGGCCCGCGAGGGCATGACGATGGTCGTCGTCACGCACGAGATGGGCTTTGCCCGGGAGGTCGGGGATCGGGTGCTGTTCGTCGACCAAGGCGTCATCGTCGAAGAGGGACGTCCGGGGGTGATTTTTGAAAATCCGCAGGAAGAGCGGACGCGTCTTTTTCTTTCCAAGATTTTGTGAAAATGATTGACAGAAAACGGGAAGATGCTTATAATAGGGAAAGTGGTCGCCTAGACGGCCAGTCTTAATTGTTTGTAGGAGGAGTAGTAAAAATGGTTGGTAAAGTCAAATGGTTCAGCGCAGAAAAAGGGTATGGATTTATTGAGAGAGAAGATGGCGGCGATGTTTTCGTCCATTTCTCGGCAATCCAGGACGAAGGCTTCAAGACCCTGAACGAGGGGCAGGACGTTGAGTTCGAGATTGTTGAAGGGGCGCGCGGCCCGCAGGCGGCGAACGTCGTTAAGAAATCGGCTTAATAGATGCGTGAACAGAAACCCGGCTCCAAAGGCCGGGTTTTTCTTTGCCCTACGGGCTTTTTTCGGGAAAAAGAGGGTTTTGTTCTTTCGTGAAGAATATTATAAACATAGCAACATACTAGAAGGGGGATGTGTCTTGTGGCAACATTCACTGTAAGAGGAAAAAATATGGAGGTGACGCCGGCGCTCAAGGATTATGTAGAAAAACGAGTCGGAAAAGTAGCGAAATATTTTGATCGGGTCGGCGAAATCACGGTGCTGCTTACCGTTTCCAAAGGCCGCCATATCGTTGAAGTTACGGTGCCTGTCGAGGGCGGCGTATTGCTTCGCGGCGAGGAAGCGACCATGGATATGTATACGTCGATCGATCTTGTGGTAGAGAAGCTGGAGCGCCAAATCCATAAACATAAGACGAAATTACAGCGGCGGTTCCGCGGCGGCGGCTTTAAGGCCGATCTGGTCGCGGAAGGCTCCGGCGCGGCGGCGCGGATTGATCCGGCGCCGGAGTATTCCATCGTCAAGACGAAACGCTTTTTAGTTAAGCCGATGGACGTGCAGGAGGCCATCATGCAAATGAACATGGTCAATCACGATTTCTTCGTTTTTCGTGACGCGGAAACGGAAGAAGTCAGCGTCGTTTACCGCCGCACGGACGGAAATTACGGGTTGATTCAGCCCGGCGCGTAAAAAGAGGAAAAAGTAAACCGGATATCCGAAAGAGTTGGATATCCGGTTTTTTGCTGCGGGGAATATGGCCTGCTGATCAGGGACTAACTTTTTGCCGTTCGCTTTGACTTATGAGATATAGTCTGATAAAATTTAAGGATAATATGCGAGGTTTCGGCGAAAGGCCGTTTTTTAGCGCGCCGCGTGGTGAAATGGCTCGCGTTTTAAGGATGGATAAGGAGTGGTTCGGTTTTGTGGGGTTTTCTCAAGCGATTTTTAGGGGATAATAACGATAAAGAAATTAAGCGCATGCAGCTTACGGTCGATAAGATTAACAGTCTCGAAGCGGGACTGAGGGAGGTCAGCGACGCGACGCTCGCCGGGAATACGCAGAAGTTTAAGGAGCGGTTGGCGGCGGGGGAAACGCTGGACGATATTTTGCCGGAGGCGTTCGCGGTTTGTCGGGAGGCGTCTCGCCGTGTGCTGGGGATGCACCATTTTGACGTGCAGCTCATCGGCGGCATGTGCCTGCATGAGGGCAAGATTGCCGAGATGAAGACGGGCGAAGGCAAAACGCTGGTGGCGACGCTGCCGGTTTATCTGAACGCTTTGACCGGCAAGGGCGTTCACATGGTCACGGTGAACGATTATCTGGCGCGGCGCGACAGCGAGTGGATGGGGCATCTTTATAAGTTCCTCGGCCTTTCCGTCGGGCTTATCGAGCATGATATGGATTTTCCCGCGCGCAAGTTCAATTATAGCTGCGACGTGACTTTCGGCACGAATAACGAGTACGGCTTCGATTATCTGCGCGACAACATGGTCATTTCCCCGGATCAAATGGTACAGCGCGAGCTTCATTTCGCTATCGTCGACGAGGTGGACAGTATCCTCATCGACGAGGCGCGGACGCCGCTCATCATTTCCGGGCCGGGCGCGAAGTCGACCGAGGTATACGCCCGTATGGCGCAGGCGGTGGCTACGCTGAAGCCGGGCGTCGATTACACGGTCGACGAAAAGCAGAAAACGGTGGCGCCCAGCGACGAGTCGGTGCATAAAATCGAAGCGATGCTGAACGTAAAGAACCTTTACGCGCCGGAGAACATCGAATATTCGCACTGCTTCACGGCGGCGCTCCGGGCGAAGGCGATCATGCACCGGGATCGCGATTATGTGGTAAAAGGCGAGGAAGTCATTATTGTCGACGAGTTCACGGGCCGTCTGATGTATGGCCGCCGCTACTCGGACGGGCTCCATCAGGCCATCGAGGCGAAGGAGGGCGTGAAGATTCAGCGCGAGTCCCAGACGCTGGCGACGATCACCTTCCAGAATTATTTCCGCATGTACGCGAAGCTCGCCGGAATGACGGGAACGGCCAAGACGGAAGAGAATGAGTTCCTTAAGATCTATAAGCTGCCGGTCATCGTGGTGCCGACGAATAAGCCGGTGATCCGCGTCGACGAACCGGATCTCATTTTCAAGACGAAGCGGGCGAAGTACCGGGCGGTTGCCCGGGCGGTCGACGAGATTCACGCCACGGGGCGGCCGATCCTTATCGGTACGACGTCCATTACGCAGTCGGAGGAATTGAGCGAGCTTCTGAAAAAGCACGGCGTGCCGCATAATGTGCTGAACGCCAAGTACCACGAGAAGGAAGCGGAAATCATCAAGGACGCAGGGCAAAAGGGCGCGGTCACGATCGCGACGAATATGGCGGGGCGCGGCACCGATATCATCCTCGGCGAGGGCGTTAAGGAGCTGGGCGGACTTTACATCATCGGTACGGAGCGCCACGAGTCGCGGCGTATCGATAATCAGCTCCGCGGTCGCTCGGGGCGCCAGGGCGATCCCGGATCGTCGCGGTTCTATCTGTCGCTGGAGGACGATCTTTTGCGGCTCTTTGCCGCCGACAATATCGCCGCCGTTATGGACAAGCTGGGCATGGAGGAGGACGAGCCCATTGAGCATAGCCTCATTACCCGTTCCATCGAACATGCTCAGAAGAAGGTGGAAGCGCGGAATTTCGATATGCGCAAGAACGTCCTCGAATACGACGACGTGATGAACCAGCAGCGCGAGGTCATCTACGCCCAACGCCGCAAGGTCCTCATGGGCGAGGATTTGCGGGACAATATCATGTATATGATTCACGAGATTATCAAGGCGGAGATGAACCAGTACGCCAGCGAGAAGCTCTATCCCGAGGAGTGGACGCTGGACGGACTCGTCGCCGACGCGGAGGGCATTTACGCGCCGCCCGGCCGATTGAAAAAGGAAGAGCTGGAAGCGCTGAGCCGCGACGAGCTGCAGGAAACGCTGGTAAAAGTGGCGGAGGATAACTACCGGGTGCGCGAGGAGCAGTATACGGCGTCGATCATGCGTGAACTGGAAAAGGTTGTCATGCTGCGCGTCGTGGACAACCGGTGGATGGAACACCTCGATCATATGGATATGCTGCGCCAGGGGATTAATCTGCGGGCATATGGTCAGCGCAACCCTCTCGTCGAGTATAAGATCGAGGGCTATAATATGTTCGAGGAAATGATCAGTCAGATCCAGACGGACATCGCGAAATTAATGTACCGGGTGAGCGTCGTGACCGACGAGCAGCGTCAGATCGAGGACCGCCTGCGGAGCGCGCAGGCGTCCCACGGCTCCGACGTAAGCGCCGCGGAAGCGCCGCCAGCGGGAAAAAAGCCGCTTCGAACCGAGCATATCGGGCGCAACGATCCCTGCCCCTGCGGCAGCGGGAAAAAATATAAGAATTGCTGCGGGAAAAATCAGTGAGCGCTTCGCTGTGAGGCGAAGCTGCGAGAAAATATACAGGGGATAAACCCGAAAGGTTGTGAAACGTCATGCTGGAAGATTTGAAGGCGCCAATAACAGCTTTGCGGCAAAAGCTGGACGAAATGGGGTCATCTCTTTGAAGTCCCGGCTAAAGAGGAAAAGATCGCGGAGCTCGAGTATAAAATGGGAGCGCCGGATTTCTGGGACGATAAAGAACGGGCGCAGGCTATAAATCAGGAACTCAACGACATAAAGGGGAGCGTCGATAAGTATAAGGCCCTGGCGACGCAGGCGGACGATCTGGAGGCGCTGTGGGAACTTGCGAAGGAGTCGCCGGAGGACATCAGCGAGGAGGATGTGAAGACGGAGCTGGCGAAGCTCTCGGAGGATATGCGCTCTTTGGAGCTGGAGGTGCTTCTCTCCGGGGAATATGACGCCAATAACGCCTATCTCGAGCTTCATGCCGGGGCGGGCGGGACGGAAGCGCAGGATTGGACGCAGATGTTGCTCCGCATGTACGGGCGCTGGGCGGAACGCCACGGGTTCAGCGTGGAGACGGTGGACCTTTTACCGGGGGACGAGGCCGGCGTGAAGTCGGCGACGCTCTTTATCCGCGGACATAACGCTTACGGGTATCTGAAATCGGAGAAGGGCGTCCATCGACTGGTACGCATTTCCCCGTTCGACGCGAACGCGCGGCGTCATACGTCGTTTTCCGCCTGTGACATTATGCCGGAGATCGAGGACGCGAAGGAAGTCGAGGTAAATATGGACGACGTTCGCGTCGATACCTATCGTTCCAGCGGCGCGGGCGGCCAGCACATCAATAAGACGTCGTCGGCGGTGCGCATGACGCATATACCTACGGGCATCGTCGTACAGTGCCAGAACGAGCGCTCCCAGATCCAAAATCGCGAGGTCTGCCTGCGTATGCTGCGTGCCAAGCTGTTTGAGCTGGAAGAAAAGAAAAAAGAAGAAGAACGGGCGAAGCTGGAAGGCGTTCAACAGAAAATCGAGTGGGGCAGCCAGATTCGTTCCTATGTTTTTCAGCCCTACACGATGGTCAAAGATCATCGGACGAACTGTGAGACGGGCAACGTGCAAGCGGTCATGGACGGCGAGATCGATTCCTTTATTGAAGCATACCTGACGGCTCGTGCGAACCACGAAATCTGATAACCGGGATCCGGAAGCGGCGGAGGCTTTGGCCGCTTCCGGTCTCGCTCTTTTGGCGGTGATATTTTGCGCAAGACCTTGACTATTTTTTGCCTTCTCTTCATAATGTTATTGGGGTTGAGCCAGATGTTTCTGCCTTCTGTCGCGGAGAAAACGCTGGAATCGCGGCTTGGTGAGGTTCTGAAAACGGAGCGCGTCACAGCCAAGGTGAGCGGCGGTCCGGCGATCCTTCTGCTCTTTGGTCATTTCGCTCACGTCGACTTGACGGCGGAAAACGCCCTGCTGGGCGATGTGCGCGTCGCTAAAGCGACTCTGACCGGCAAGGCGGTTGATCTTTCGATTGACGGCCTGACACGCGGGAAGTTCGCCGTGAAAAACGCCGCGGACCTTCGCGTTGACGCGCTGGTGACGGCGGAAGATCTGGCGGATCTGCTGCGACGCAAAGTGGATCGCCTGCAATCGGCGAGGGTGGAGATAACGCCGGAGCTTATCCTCATGGACGGACAGGTAAAAATTTTCGGCCAGACGGCGGATATTCACATTGAAGGCAAGGTGCTGGAGGATGATAACAGCATTTTGTTCCACATGACGCGCCTTGATATTAAAAATGCGCTTTTAGGCCGGGCGCTCACCGGCAATTTTTTTGGCGACATCGAGATGGTGGATTTGCGGCGGCTGGATTTACCAGTAACGCTTGACGCCATCGAACAAAAATCGGGCGCGGTGCTCTTTTCGGCCAGCAGACATGAAGGGCAGTGAAGAGGGCGGGAGCGACGCGAGGGGTAATCGTTGATGAAAAATTTCCAGTATAACCGCGTTTTGCTGGCGGTCATTTTCGTCGGCTTTCTGGCGGCGATGGCGGTCAATATTATGCGGTATACGGCGGAAAAGCAGAATATGACCGTCGATCTAGCCATAGATTATGAGGCTTTGACGGAGCTCTCTGAGCGGGAAGGGCTGCCCTTGGAAGAGGTCATGCGGCAGGCAAAAGAAGCGGGAATCACGTCGCTGGCCGCCTACGAGGCGACGTTTAAAAAGCTCAACGTCAGCGGTAAGGCAAACGCGACGCCGGGCGGCGCGCTCCTCGAACGTTATCAGAGCGGGTCTTTAACCAGTCCCGGCTGGCGCTCTCTCGTTGAGCGCGGTGAAATCGTGGGGACTGAGGTGTACGTGACCGGCAGCGACGCGGCGGTTTTTCGTGAAGTGAAGGAGGATCTCAGGCAGCGGCTGGGGGAGGAGCGCGTTCGTTCCTTTACCGTCGACGGGCGGGAAGCGTTGGCGGTCAAGGCGCATTATCCGTCCTTTGAGAAAATGAATTTAGGGCTTTTGACGAGCGAAATGAAAGCCGCCAACGCGGCAGGATTTTACGTCCTGGCGCGGCCGAGCAACTACGTTAAAGCGGAGGAAAAGGATATCGAGGCGGTTTTTCGCCGCCTTGACGGGATCAACGTTTCGGAAATGGTCTTTTCCGGCAAAGAAGCCTTGGGGGCGCCGCATCAATTAAGTGAGCTGGCGGCGGCGCTGAAAGAACGCAAGATTACGCTGGGGCTTATCGAGGCGCCGACCCAGCTTCAGTTTTACAAGCAGGAGGGCCTGCTGGAGGCGGCGCGGCTCCTCAATTATCAGGCGGCGCGGATGTACTCCATTCCCAAGGAGGAGCAGCCGAAGATGAAGCGCGACGCGGCGGTAGAACGCTGGGTCAATACCGATGAGGAGCGCAATATTCGTATCGATCTGCTGCATATTTACGAAAATCCGAAACCCGGATTGACGCTTTTGGAGACGAACCTTCAATATATTGCGGCGGTGCGCGATAAGCTCCTCGCTCACGGCTTTACACTGGGACGGGCGGGGACGTTCCCTCCGTTCGCTCCGTCGCCGTTTTTGCGCGCGCTGATCATGCTCGGGGCGGCGGCGGGCGGCGTCTTGTATCTGTCGTTGGTCATTCCGGCGCTGAACCGCCGCCCTACGTGGCAGCTGGTACTCTTTGCCGTCTTAGGCCTTGCCGCCGCGGTTCCGGTCCTCCTGGGGCATGGCGGAAAGATGCGCCTTCTCGCGGCTTTAGCGAGCGCTAATGTTTTTCCGGCGCTCGCTGTTATTGGTCAACTTGACTGTATCCGCGCCCGGCGGGAAATTCCCGACTGGCCGCTTCCTAAATTTATCCTTATGGCGGCGCTGGCGCTCTTTTTGACGGGGGCGCTGTCCCTTGTCGGCGCGGCGTATCTTTCGGGCGCGCTGTCCGACGTGGAATATTTCCTGGAAGTAAATATATTCCGGGGCATTAAACTGACCTTCGTCCTGCCGATTCTTTTGGTGGCGATAGCGTTTCTCGAACGTTTCGACGTTTTTGACGGCGCGGCGGGCGCGGCGGACGGGCTTCTCGCGCAGGGGCGCCATCTTCTCGCCATGCCGGTGACGGTTAAAACGCTGGCGATTCTTTTCCTTATGCTGGTGGCGGGCGTGGTCCTTGTGGCCCGTTCGGGGCACAGCATGGGAATGCCGGTATCAAGCCTGGAGCTTCGGTTCCGTGCTTTTTTGGAGCAGGCGCTTTACGCCCGGCCGCGTTCTAAGGAACTTTTGATCGGGCATCCCGCTTTTATGCTGGCGGCGTTGGCTTGGCTTAAGAAGTGGCCGGGTATGGTGCTGTTCTTGCTTGTTTTGGCGGCGACGATCGGGCAGGGGTCTATGGTAGAAACTTTCGCACATATGCGGACGCCGGTGATGATGTCTTTTGCCCGCGGCATTGGCGGCCTCCTTGGCGGAGCGTTCCTTGGCGCGGCGGCGATGACGCTGTTTGCGCTGGGCGAGAGAATGCTGAAAAAAGCAAAATCGTGTCAGGCGGGGGAAACATGAGCAGGATCGTTGTTTCCGGATATTACGGCTCGAAAAACGCCGGTGACGAGGCCATGCTGGCGGCGATGATCGAGGTACTGTCCGAACTTGACCCGAAACTTCATATTACGGTCATTTCCGCCGACCCGGAGGACACGCGGCAACGCCATGGAGTCGAAGCCATTCCCTGGCTGAGCGTCGGGGCGATATGGTCGGCGGTCCGAAAGGCGGATCTTCTGATTTCCGGGGGCGGCAGCCTTTTGCAGAATGTCACCAGCGGGCGCAGCCTGTACTACTACTTAAGCGTTATTCTCCTGGCCCGGCTGGCGGGGACGCCGGTAATGCTTTACGCGCAGGGGATCGGTCCCGTCTGCGGCGGCTTTGCCCGCTGGCTGATGACAGCGATCAGCCGGCGCGTCGCCCGCATTACGGTGCGTGATTATGGTTCCTTGGAAGAACTGCAGAGTCTGAACATTACCCAGCCGCCCAGCGAAGTAACAGCCGACCCCGTATTGGCCATCCATCCTGTGGATCGCGGAATCGGCCGGGCGATTCTGACGAAGTACAAAGCCGCGGGGGCTAAGCCCGTCGTCGGGATATCCGTGCGTGAATGGCGCGGCTGGTCAGGATACAAGAAAGCGATTGCCGCCGCGGCGGGTGAAATTGCGCGCGAATTCGAGGCGCGGGTTATCTTTCTGCCTATGCAGTATCCCGAAGATGTGGAAACCGCGCGCAAAATCGCGGCGCAAGCGGGAGAACCGATGATCGTTTTAGACGAAGAATATACGACGAGCGAGCTCCTCTCTATCGTGGGCAACCTCGATCTTTTGATTTCCATTCGTCTGCACGGTTTAATCTTTGCCGGCGTCATGGGCGTGCCGATGGTCGGCATTTCCTACGATCCGAAAATTGATCGCTTTCTCGATTCCATCGACGAAAAACCGGCGGCGGATCTTAAGACGGCGACGGTGAAAAATATTATGGCTGCCGTCCGGGAAAAATGGGCGAATCGCAAGAATGAGGCGGAGCAGCGCGAAGGTCGCCTCGCCGAACTGCGCCGCCTGGCCGCGCGCAATGCCGAGCTGGCGCTGGAGCTTATCGAGAAAATGTGAACAGGATAAGGCTTTGAGGAAACGTGCCGGAAAGGATTGCCGCAGGAAATGGCAGATGTGAGGGGACGTTTCAACCATGAGAGAGGAAAAGAAGCGCCGGTTTGACAAGGCGGCGGGAGTATGGTATCATACGGAAAGTTAGGCGCTTCAGGGCGCTTTCCCCAACCGCTCGGCGAGGTTTTCTAAATGGCGGAATGCCATACCGCAGCCGGCGAGTAAACGCATGGGAGGTGTAATCAGATGTACGCAATCATTAAAACGGGCGGCAAGCAGTACAAGGTGGCCGAAGGCGATACAATTTATGTGGAGAAGCTCGACGGCGCCGAAGGCGACCCGGTGGTCTTCCCCGCGGTTCTCACTATCGTGAACGACGCCGAGGTGACGGTCGGCAAGCCGTTCATTGAGGGCGCGAAGGTCACGGGCAAAGTGGCTGAGCAGGGCAAGGCGAAGAAGATTCTGGTCTTTAAGTACAAAGCCAAATCCAACTATCGCCGTCGCCAAGGACATCGCCAGCCCTATACGAAGGTCGTTATCGATAAGATCGAGGCGTAATCGCCGATGATCCGTATAGACGTTTTTCGTTTACCAGACGGGAAAATATCCGGCTTTCGGGTGCACGGCCACAGCGGCACGGCAGATCGGGGGCAGGATATCGTCTGCGCCGGCATATCGGCTTTGGCGCAGGCCGCTCTTTTGGGGATAGGCGAGCATTTGCATCGGCCGCTTGATTTTTCTGTCAGGCCGAGTGGTGACTTGCGGATGAAGCTCCGGGGCGAGCCCGATGACCTCACTCAGGCAATATTGGAGACGGCATTTTTAGGGTTCGCCGCCATTCAAAGGACGAACCCCAATGCCGTCCAGATGAAGGATTCACGGGGGTGAAACAGCATGATGTTCAATTTTGATTTACAGCTTTTCGCACATAAAAAGGGCGTCAGCAGCACGCGGAACGGCCGCGACAGCGCGGCGCAGCGTCTGGGTGTGAAGGCGCAGGCGAATACGGTGGTGACGGCGGGCAGTATTCTCGTTCGCCAACGCGGGACGCATTTTCATCCGGGACATAATGTAGGCATTGGCAAGGATGATACGCTGTTCGCGAAGGTTGCGGGCAAGGTCGCTTTCGAGCGCCGGGGCCGCTACCGGCGCCAGGTCAGCGTCTACACAGAGGAAGAAGCGAAAGCACAAGCGTAAGCGGTGTCTTAAACGTACCTGCGTCTTCGGGCGCAGGTATTCTTGTATCCGGGGGTTTTTATGCAGTTTATCGATCGGACGTCCATCACGGTGAAAGCGGGAGACGGCGGCAACGGGAAGTCGGCGTTTCGCCGGGAAAAGTTTGTCCCCAAGGGCGGCCCCTCCGGCGGTGACGGCGGCCGTGGCGCGGACGTCGTCTTTGTCGTTGACAATAATATGAATACCTTGCTCTATTTTCGCTATCATCGTCGGTTCAAAGGGGAAAACGGTGAAAACGGGGACATCAAGAACCAGTACGGTCATAACGCGCCGACCTGTATCGTCAAGGTACCGCCGGGAACGATCGTGAAGGATGCCGATACCGGCGAAGTCATCGCCGACTTGACGGCGGCGGGAGAGCGCGTGGTCGTCGCCCGCGGCGGCCGCGGCGGCCGGGGAAACGCGAAGTTTTCCTCGAGTCAGAATCGCGCGCCGACCTTTGCCGAATTGGGAGAGCCGGGAGAGAGCCGCAGCCTTTCGCTGGAGCTGAAGCTCCTGGCTGACGTGGGGCTGGTGGGTTATCCCAGCGTCGGTAAGTCGAGCATTATTGCCTGCGTTTCGGCGGCGCGCCCGGAGATCGCCGAGTATCATTTTACGACGCTTACGCCAGTGCTGGGGGTCGTGCGGGTTGACGACGAGCGCAGCTTTGTCATGGCGGATATTCCCGGGCTTATCGAGGGAGCGGCAGACGGCGCGGGGTTGGGGCATGATTTTCTGCGTCATGTGGAGCGGACGAAGGTCATTCTTCATGTGGTGGACGCCTCCGGCGTCGAGGGGCGCGATCCCGTGGAGGATTACCACCGGATTAACGCCGAGCTGAAAAAATATAGCGAAAAAATCGCGCGCCGGCCGCAAATTTTAGTGGCGAATAAGATGGATCTCCCCGGTGCGGGAGAAAACTACGCCCGCCTTGAAAAGCTCGCGGCGGCGGAAGGCATTGCAATTTTCCCCGTGTCGGCGGCGACGCGCGAAGGGCTGGCAGCGCTTATCGCCGAAACAGCGAAGGCACTGGACCGCTATGTCGAGGAACCGGAGAAAACGGACGGGATAAAGGTCTACGACGCGGATAAAGACGAAGATCCGGAGCGCATCACGATCACGCGCAACGACCGGGGCGATTTTATCGTCAGCGGCAAGGCGCTGGAAAAACTCGTCGCCATGACAAATTTCGGCAACGACGAGGCGCTGCGCCGGTTTCAGTATATCTGGCGCATGAAGGGGATTGACAGCCGCCTGAAAAAGCGCGGGATAAAGGAAGGCGACACGGTGCATATCGGGGCGATGGAGTTTGAGTTCCGGGAATAAGAGCGGGAACAGAAGGAGAATATTTTGATACGTCATACGTTGACAGGGAAACAGAAACGTTTTCTGCGCGCCGAAGGCTCCCGGCGCGATCCGGTGGTGAATATCGGAAAAGAAGGCGTGACGCCGGCGCTGGTACAGTCGACGCGCGATGTCATTAAAAAGCAGGAGCTGATCAAGGTGCGTGTGCAGCGCAACGCGCCGGAAGAGCCGCGCACGCTCATCGAAATGTTGGCAGATCGCTCAGATGCCGATCTGGTGCAGTTGATCGGGCGCAATGCGCTTCTCTGGAAACGCAATTTCGAGAGACCGAAGATTGAGCTGCCCTAAGCGGCACGTATGGAGTACGATCCAGACAGGCGGGGAAAATATGGACAGAGCGGGGCTGAAAGAGGCCAGACGGATTGTCGTCAAGGTGGGGACGAGTACGATCACCTACCCGACGGGCAAGATGAATTTAGGGCGCATGGAAAAACTGGTGCGCGAGCTCACGGATCTGGCGAATCAAGGGCGGGAAATCGTCCTCGTGACGAGCGGGGCGATCGCCGTCGGCATGGATCGGATGGGAAAAAAGAAGCGCCCGCGCTCGATTCCGCAGCGACAGGCGCTGGCCGCGGTGGGGCAGGGGGCGCTGATGCACGCCTATGGATCCCTGTTTGCCGCTTACGGGCGAATGGCGGGACAGGTACTTTTGACAAAGGAAAATTCCCGGCGCCATCACCAATACACAAATTCGCGCAACGCCCTCAAAGCCATGCTGGCGATGGGCGTTCTTCCCGTCGTTAATGAAAACGACGCCGTCGCCGTCGATGAAGTGAAGATTGGCGACAACGATACGCTGTCGGCGACGGTGGCGACGCTGGTGGATGCGGACGTTCTTATTATTTTGTCGGACGTGGACGGTCTCTACACGGCAAATCCCGCGACGGATAAGAAAGCGCGGCTTATTCCCGAGGTGCGCGAGATAACGCCGGACATTGAAAAACTTGCGGGCGGCGCGGGCTCGGCGGCGGGAACCGGCGGGATGCGCACGAAGATCGAGGCGGCGAAGATCGCCACACGTTCCGGCGTGACGATGGTCGTCGCGTCGGGCGAAGAGGACGGCGTGCTCCGCACTGTTTTGAACGGGGAGGCGGTGGGCACGCTTTTTCCCGCCCGCGAGGAACATCTGAAAGCGCGCAAGAGCTGGTTGGCCTTTGGGCGCAATATTGCGGGGGATCTTGTCGTGGACGACGGCTGCGCAGAAGCGATGTTGACCGGCGGCAAGAGCCTGCTGGCGGCGGGGCTGGTATCCGTCGAGGGGGAATTCGCCGCGAAAAGTACGGTGCGGGTGCTAACCCAAGAGGGCCGCGAGATCGCCCGGGGAATTGTGAATTATGACGCGGTGTCGCTGCGACGGATCGCCGGACGGCATACCGATGAGATTGCCGCGATACTCGCCGCGCCGGTCTTTTCGGAAGTGATTCATCGGGACAATATGGTGCTGATGGTCTGAGGGGAAGGGATTGACGCGGCGTGGGCGATGTGCAATAATGAAGGAAAACGGCTCCCGGCCGTTTTCCTTTTCTTTTGCGACCGCACGGAGGAAAGCGCCGGGAAAGAGGGGGAAGCGGCGATGGGCGAAAAAATGTCAGTGAGAGAGCAAGCGGAAGCGGCGCGCGCCGCTTCCCGGCGCCTCGCAGCGATAAGCGCCGGGGTGAAAAATACGGCGCTTATTGCAATGGCTGAAGCGCTGACGGACGGCGCGCCGGAAATTCTGGAAGCGAATACGAAGGATTGGGAAAATGCGCGGGAACGAGGAATGAAGGCGGCGTTTCTCGATCGCCTGCGGCTCGATGAAGGCCGCTTGGCGGCGATGGCGGAAGGATTACGGCAAACAGCGGCGCTCCCCGATCCGATCGGGGAAGGTCTGTCCGCAGCCGTCCGCCCCAACGGGCTGGAAATTCGTCAGGTGCGCGTACCGCTGGGCGTCGTCGGGATCGTTTACGAAGCGCGCCCCAATGTGACCGCCGACGCTGCGGGGCTTTGCCTGAAATCGGGAAATGCCGTTCTCTTGCGCGGTGGATCGGAGGCGCTCGGCTCAAATCGAGCGATCGCGTCGCTGCTCTCTAAGGCGGCGACGGAAGCGGGAATTCCCGCGGGGGCGATTCAGTTTGTGGACACGCCGCGCCGGGAGGCGGTAGATGAAATGCTGCGCCTTCGAGGATTGTTGGATGTAATCATTCCCCGGGGCGGGGCGGGTCTTATTCAAAAAGTGGTGCGCGACAGCGCGGTGCCGGTCATTGAAACGGGCGCCGGAGTGTGCCATACTTATGTGGACGCGGGAGCCGATCTGGACATGGCTGAGGCGATCGCGGTCAACGCCAAAACGTCACGTCCAGCCGTCTGCAACGCGATGGAAACGCTCTTAGTACACGAGGCGGAGGCGGCCGCATTTCTTCCACGCGTTTCGGCAGCCCTTTTGGAGCGCAGTGTGGAGCTTCGCGGTTGTCCTCGCGCCAGGACGATTGTGCCGGAAATGAAAGCGGCGGCCGAGGAGGACTGGACGACGGAATACGACGACCTCATTCTCGCGGTCCGGGTTGTTCCCGATATGGGCGCGGCGATCGACCATATTAACCGCTGCAATACCGGACACTCGGAAACGATTGTGACGCGGGATCTCGTTCGGGCGCGTCGTTTTCAGCAGGAAGTGGATGCGGCGGCGGTCTACGTCAACGCTTCCACCCGCTTTACCGACGGTTTTGAATTTGGCTTCGGAGCGGAGATCGGGATCAGCACGCAGAAGCTCCACGCCCGGGGGCCGATGGGGCTGAGGGAGCTTACCAGCACCAAATACCTTATTTACGGAACGGGGCAGATCCGCGTATGATTTCGCTGGCGGGCTATTGGCGGACGCTGCGACAGTACTGGCGATCACCCAAAGGCCGTCATGATATTCTGGATTACGCGCGCGCCGCGTTAGCCGTGATACTGACTGTGGCAGCGGTCGCGATGGCTCTGGCGATCTTTTTCCGGCGGGAGTGACGAGAAGAGGGGGATAGCCGTGGAAACGCAGGAGAAATTGCCGCGATCTTCGTCCAGGGCGCTGAGGCGCGTTGGAATATTGGGCGGAACATTTGATCCCATCCATGTCGGTCATCTGATGATGGCGGAAGCGGTGCGGGGAGAGTACCGGCTGGATGAAATCCTCTTTATCCCCGCCGCATCCCCGCCGCATAAGGACGCGCAGCGGATAACGCCTGCGCGTCACCGGTATCTCATGACGGTGCTGGCGACGTGTTCTAACCCGCATTTCCTCGTGTCCGACGTGGAAATGAAGCGTCCCGGCCCATCGTACACCATTGACACGATTTATGAATTGCGCCGCCGTTCGCCGGGTACGGAATTTTATTTTATCATCGGTACCGATGTCATCGCTGAGATCGCAACCTGGGATCGTGTGGAGGAACTGTTGACGCTGTGCCATTTCATCGCGGCATCCCGACCGGACGCGGAGCCGGATCGCGCCCGGCTTCGCCGCGAGCTGGGGGCTTTGGGAGAGGCGCGCATCCATCCGGTGACGACGCCGGAGCTGGAAATCTCTTCGACCGATATCCGCCGCCGCGTCCGAAGCGGCGAGTCGATCCGCTACATCGTGCCGGATATGGTGGAGCAATATATTTATAAGGAAGGACTGTATCAAGGTGGAGTATGAGGCGTGCCGGGCGCTCCTGGAGAGTCGCCTGAAACCGGAGCGCTACGTCCATTCGTTAGGCGTGGCGGAAACGGCGGGAAAATTGGCACGGCGCTTTGGTGTAGACGAAACGAAGGCCCGGCTGGCGGGTCTTTTACATGATAATGCACGGGAATTTCCCGTGGCGTCCATGATCGAGGAAGCGCGCCGCCGCGCTATTCCCGTGACACCGCTTGATATGGCCATGCCGCTTCTTCTGCATGCGCCGCTGGGGGCGTATCGGCTCAAAGAGCTTTATGGAGTCGAAGATGCGGCGATCGTGCAGGCCGTTGCCCGTCATACCGTGGGCGGGGCGGGAATGACGCCGCTCGACAAGATTATCTATTTCGCCGATATGATCGAGCCGGGACGCGATTATCCGGGGGTTTCCAAGCTGCGGAAGCTGGCGGAGGAAGCGCCGCTCGACAAGATTCTCTTAGCGGCGTTCAGCGAGTCGATCGCCTTTGTTTTGCAGAAGGGGCAGCTGATTCATCCGGATACAGTAACGGCGCGCAACGAGATACTGCTGGCAGGGACGCAAGCTTGAAGGACAGGGGAAGAAGATGGGAAGGATGGAGATAAGCGGTCAGACGAAAGAAAATATCCGGGCGAAGCGCCGTATCCGTCGGCGCTATCGTCGTCTGCGGTTCTTTCGTTTGCTCCTTTTTCTCCTCTTGCTCGGTGGGATTGGATGGGGCGGCTATCGGGTTTTCCTTTGGGGCGGCGAGGTGTATAACAAATATTACCGGATGTATCAGGCGTATGTGGAGCAAAAGGCCAGCCGCCGCACGGAGCAGGACGAGCAGTTTGAAAGCTATATGAACGTTCTCCTGCTCGGCGTCGACGAGGGCAGTGCCGGCAATCCTCCTCAGGCGGACAGCGTTTTGCTCGTTAGCTTAGATAAGAGTGCGGGGCGCGTGCGGGTATTATCAATCCCCCGGGGGACGCTCCTCGAAAACACGGCGGGAGAAAAGGAAAAGATCAGCCAGATCTATCAAACAGGCGGGCCAAAGGCGGCGATACAGGCGGTCCGATCTCTTCTCGGGGTGACGATTCATTATTATGCGGTTATCGATCCGAAAATTTTGGCGGAGATCGTCGACGCGCTGGGTGGAATTGATGTTTATGTGGAAATGGCGATGAATTACGAAGATCCCGAGGCGGCGCTGTCGATTCATTTGGCGCAGGGTTATCAGCACATGGACGGCGATACCGTTCAGAAATATTTACGTTACCGGGACGGCGATCTGGGCGATATTGGGCGGGTTCAGCGCCAGCAGCGCTTCATCAAGGCGATGTACGCCCGGCTTCTTCAGCTCGATGTGGTGCCAAAGCTGCCGCAGTTGGCGAAGGTGCTGCAGGCACGGGTGACGACGAGCGTCGAAGTTTGGGATTCGAGCCAGCTGGCGGATATTGTGCGAACGCTATCCCCAGAGGTCCCGGAAGCGGTCATGCTGCCCGGACAGCCGATGGCGGGGGACGATACGGTTTTTATTCCCGATAAGGAACGGATTCGGGCGAGAGTAACTGAGCTTTTCCCAGCGTCCGTATCGGATACAGGAGAAAAGAACGGCCAGACACCGTGAAAGGAGAATGTGGAGTGTTCGATACTTCGGAAAAATTAGCGGCGGCGATTGCGGCGGCGGCGAGCAATAAAAAAGCGCGCGATATTGTTCTTATGGATATGCGGAAGGTAACGCTGTCCACGGATTATTTCGTCGTCTGCTCGGCTAATACGGCGACGCAGACGCGGGCGATTGCCGACGAAATTGAGGATAAGCTGCGGGAGGCCGGCGTCGATCTGGGCCATAAGGAGGGCTACCGCGAGGGCGAGTGGATCCTTCTGGATTACGGCGATTGTGTAGCGCAGGTGTTTACCCGTGACAGCCGCGAGTATTATGCGCTGGAGCAGCTCTGGGGCGAAGCGGTGCTGACTCCCTATGAGGACGACTGAGAAAGTGGAGCGAAAAGCGTGAACAAAGAACGAGAGCCGCGCCGCAGGCGCCAGGGTGAGGGAGGAACTTCCAGCGGGGGTAATGGTCGGGGCCGCAGGGAGGAAAAGCCCCTGCCGCGGGAAAGCGCGCCGCCGCAATCCGCTGGGAAAGTGCAGCGCGAGGGAAAAAACGCTGCTCATGCCGGGGAAATCAAGTATCAGCCGGGATCGTTGGCGACGCTCAAGGTTGCGCGACTGGCGGAGATGGGAGCGTTCCTCGACGCTGGGACAGGCGATTCGCACGACGATATTCTGCTCCATCGGCAGCAGCAGACGGCGCCGTTGGCAGTGGGCGACGAGGTGCGGGTTTTTCTCTACCGCGACCCCAGACAACGCCTGACAGCCAGTATGCGTTTACCGAAGATGAAAGAGGGACAGATCGCCCGCTTGAAAGTTATTAATGTCAGTCGGGACGGCGCTTTCCTCGATGTCGGCACGGAGCGCGGTGTTTTCCTTCCCTATGCGGGAATGCGTGGTCGCCCGCAGATTGGGGAAATCGTTTGGGCGAAGCTCTACACTGATAAATCCGGCCGCCTCGCGGCGACGATGGAAGTCGAGGACGAAATGCGGCGCGCCGCCAGACCGGCAGTCGACGTCCCGGTGGGGAGCTTCGTTACCGGTGAAATTTATAATTACACCGACCAGGGAGCGTTCCTGTTCTCTAAGGACCGCTATATCGTGTTCATCGACAAGAAGGAAATGATCGATCGTCCCCGCGTGGGGGAGACGGTGACCGCCCGCGTGACCTTCGTTCGCGATGATGGGCGGCTCAATGCGTCGCTTCGGGAAATTAAAGAAAAAGCGCTGGTGACAGACGGCGAAGCGATTCTGGCGCTGCTCAAAGAACACCACGGCCGAATGCCATACAGCGACGCTTCTTCCCCGGCCGTCATTCGCGACCGCTTCCATATCAGTAAGGCTGCCTTCAAACGAGCCATGGGCGGATTGTTAAAGCGAAGGCTGGTCGAAGAACGGGATGGCTGGACGTACCTGCGGGAAGAAAATACGGACGGATAGAAAGAATTTTACGATAAATTTTTAATGAAAAATTTATCGTAAAGAAGGAAAATCTTTGACGATAACGAATATATAAAGAAAAATGGACTTTGTTGGGGGCGAAATAAATGGCAGAGACAAGTGGAGATAAAAAGGGAATTCTGCTGGAAACCGGCACGAATGAGTTCGAGATTGTCGAATTCAACATCGGCGCCGTAAATTATGGAATTAATGTAGCGAAGGTGCGTGAGGTTATTACCAGCGCCGATTTCCCGGTGACGGCCATGCCGCAGGCGCATCCATATATTGATGGATTGTTCACGCTGCGGGGGCGTTCCATGCCGCTCGTGAATCTGCCCCGTTGCCTGAATGTGGTGGGCGCGGAAAAGCCGAAGAATATCATTGTTACGGAAATCAATAACTACAATATCGGTTTTTTGGTCGATAACGTATCCCGGATTCATCGTATTTCCTGGAAAGAGATGGAGCCGGCGCCGGAAGTTGGCGATCAGTCCCGTGTCGTCGGTATTGTCAAGATGGGAGATAAAATCGTCCTGCTCCTCGACTTTGAAACGGTCATCGCTGAAATCAATCCCGAGGTCAACGCCAAACTGACGACAATTGAGGAAGCCGAGGCGGATATCAAGGAAATGCGCTCGAAGGAACATATCGTCGTCGCCGAGGATTCTCCCATGTTGCGGGAGCTTATCGTCGAAACTCTGCATGAGTCGGGCTATCGCTTCGTTAAGGCAAACAGCAACGGCAAGGAGGCGTGGGATTACCTTCTCAGTCTCACCCAGATCGACAAGCCGGTGGAAGAACTTGTCCGCCTCGTCATCACCGATATTGAAATGCCCCAGATGGACGGGCATCGTCTCTTGAAGCTTATCCGGGAAAGCGATCGCTTAAAGGATGTTCCGGTCGTCCTGTTCTCGTCCCTGATTAACGAAGAAATGCGTCTCAAGGGCGACGCGCTGGGCGCCAGCGGGCAAATATCAAAGCCCGAGATCAATCAGCTTATTCAAATGGTTGATAAGCTCATCTTTGGCAAGGATATTGCGCTGGCATCGGAAAAAAGCGCGTAAGAAGGAGCTAAACAAAAAGGAACGGCCGCCTGAGTGGATCTCAGGCGGCCGTTCCTTTTTGTTTAGCTTTCCGGGGGTAAGAGCGGCGGAGCTTCGCCCTCATTACGCTGCTTCGCGGCGTTGTAAATGTCCTTGATGACCAGTCGGATAATAACGATGAACGGCACGGCAAGAAACATACCGGGTGCGCCGAGCAGGATGCCGCCCAGTAAGATACCCAGTAGAATAGCGATGGGATGTAGATTCAGCGAGCGACCGATAAGCATCGGGTAGACAAAATTATGATTAATTTGGGTGATCAGGAGGTAAAAGCACATTGTCTGCAGGGCGACCCACGGCGAAACTGTGGCCGTCAAGGCAGTGCCGAAGGCGGAGGCGATCGTCGGGCCGATGACGGGGATAAACTCGCTGACGCCGGATACAACGGCAAAAACGGCCGCATAAGGGAGGCCGCGCAGCGAGAAGTAACAGAAAACGACGATGCCCATCAAAAAGCAAATGGCAAGCTGGCTGTAAATATAAATGTTGAGTGCCCGCAGAATTTTCCCGAAAAGACGGTAAACGCGCAGATGATCCTTGGCCGGAAACAGGCGGGCAAACCATTCTTGGATATGACGGCCGTCTTTTAGGATATAAAACGCCGTGAACAAAATGATGATGATGTCGAGCACCTTGCTGAATACAGAGGGGAGCATGGTCAGCGACGAGCGCACCGCGGTAATGGAGAGGGAGACCAGTTCCCGCCAGAGATTGTCGATCTCCTGGGACAGAAAGGCCGACGAGGAAAAAAGCTCCCGGATGTTTTCCGTCAGCGTCGGCAAATCGTGCGTAAATTTCTGGACGGAAGCAGCCAGGGGAGACGACAGCATGGCGATCAGGCCGGTAGCGAGGGTCACAAAGCAAAACAGGCTCAGCGCCGCGCCAACGGAACGCGGAATGTAGCGCACCTGATGAAGATGATCGACCAGCGGATGGAGCAGGAGGTCGATAAGGAGCGCGATGAATACGACGAACGCCAGCTGCGGCAGGAGCCAGAAAGCGGAAAGCGCCAGAATAAAGCTGACGGCGAGGCAGATCGAAGTCTTATTTTTTTCCCACATGCGCGCGGCTCCTTTCGTTCAAATTAATCGTATCGTTCAAATTAATCGTATACCGACCGGATGATATTCATTATAGCCTTTATCCACCGGATTGTCTATTCCCGCCTATTCGATCTGCCGTCCCGCGCCGGGCCCGTCGTCGGCTACGGAAACGCGGGCTTCAGAAAAGGTTTTCATATCGTTGAGCATGTGCAGGGCGGCGTCGATGAGTTTAAGACCGAGGCAGGCGACGCAGCCGCCTCCGACGGTCATATCGAGACGCAAAAGCTTCGGCTGGACATGGAGGATGTAAGGGCGGACAGCGGGGCAGAGAGCTTCAGCGTAGCGGGCGATGATTTCCGTGGCCTCGTCGTCGAGAACGATGAGCGAATGATTGTGCGCTCCGGCGATGATAGCGCCGAGGAGGGCGGCGGTTTCCACTTGATATTCGGCAGGGACGCGGGCGAGAAAATCCTCCGGCGCGTAGCGGAGCGTTCCGTCGCCGTGCAGCAGCGCCTCGCGCAACGCTTTAGCCTTCGTGCCCGCCGGCGCGTCGAAGCGGGATTCAGTCAGGGCGACGGCGAGAAGCGGCAGAGAAAAAGACAATTCTTCCGCGGCGGCGCGTCCAAAGTCAAAGGCTTCTTTCAAGGGTCGCCCCGGGCGCAGGCGGGCGACGGTGACGTCAGCTCCGGCGTGCTGGGCAAAGACCGCCGTGAGGCGTTGCTGGATAGGGCTGAGATCGCCGCTGGAAAAGCAGAGAAGAGCGCGCTGTAGATCCAGCGGGGGCCGATCGTCATCTAAAATGCCGGCCAGTTCCACGGCGATCTGCTCTAAGTAACCGAGGCTGTAAATCGGCTTCGCCAAATTGTCAATGCGAAGTTGGCAGGCGTCCATCGCCGTCCGCGAAGGTTCAGGAAAGGTTTGGAGATAGAAATCGAAAGTCTTGTCGGTGACGGGAGCGGTCTTGGGGGGCATAGCTTCTGTGCGAAAAGGAGGCGGAGCGGTTTCGCTTTGTAAATGGTCACGCGCCAGCACGGCGGCGTCAAGGAGGTTCACGGCGATAGAGGAACCGGTCGCTTCGCCCAAGCGGAATTTCATGTCCATATACGGAGTCAGCCCCAGCTTATCCAGCATGGCGAGGTGCGCCGGCTCGGCAGCCTGATGGGACGCCATCAGATAGTACGGCGCGAGGGGCATCAAGGCCTGCGCGATGAGAGCGGCGGCGGCGGTATTGAAGCCGTCGATAACGACGAAAGCGTGGCGCGCCGCCGCGCCGAGAATAATGCCGGTAATACAGCCGATTTCAAAGCCGCCGACTTTTCGTAAGACGTCCAACCCGTCCCGGGGATCGGGCTGGTTCACCCGAAGCGACTGCCGCACGACCTCGATTTTGACCTTGAGACGATCATCGGAAATATTGGTGCCGCGCCCGGTCGCCAGTTCCGGGGCAAGGCCGCAAAACGTCGCGGCGACGCAGGCGGAGGAAGTCGTGTTGGCAATACCCATTTCTCCCGGCAAGAAACAGCAGAAACCTTCCGCGGCCGCCGACGCAGCCAGTTCAATACCTGTTTCAACGGCCCTGATCGCCTGTTCACGGGTCATAGCCGGTCCGACGGCGCAATTTTTCGTGCCGAAGGCGATCTTTCGCGGCAGAAGTCCCGGCAGATGGTCCGTAGGGGCGGCGATCCCAAGGTCGGCGACGACAAGCTCGGAACCGGCGAAATTTGAGAGCGCGTTGGCGACCGCGCCGCGGGAAATGAGATAATTCGCCGTCATCTGCACCGTCGTTGAGGGCGGGTAGGCGCTGACCTTCATAGCGGCGACGCCATGGTCGGCACAGCATATGATGGTGCATTTTTTCGGATGGGGCGGCGCGGCGGTCTGGGTAATGGCCGCGTACTTCATCAGCAGCGTCTTGAGCGCGCCCAGCCCGATGTCCTCGCCTGTTGCTGTCTCGAGCTGGCGCGCGACGGCGGCGCTTGCGGTTTCATCCGGCGGCTGAATATGAGCGATGGTTTCTTCCAGCAGTGTCATAGCGAGTCCTCCCCTTACGTTTTCCGCGATTCATTATAACACAAAGAACCTGACGCGGACAGGGAACGCCAAGTGCTAAATAAAATTGTGGCGGGAAAAAATAGCGTCTTGTCAGGGAGGGGAAAACAGGCTATAATAGGGGAATGTAATTTAAGTGTAATATTGTAAAGGGGGTTGTCCCGGTGCGCATGAATGGAGCGCGGGCTATACTGGAGAGCCTGAAAAAAGAAGGCGTCCGCCTTGTCTTTGGCTATCCCGGAGGCGCGGTGCTGACGCTGTACGACGAAGTATATAAAATGAAGTTTCCCCATATTCTGACAAAGCACGAGCAGGGCGCGGTTCATGCGGCTGACGGTTATGCCCGGGCGACGGGCGAGGCGGGGGTCGTGTTCGCGACTTCGGGGCCGGGTGGCACGAATCTCGTGACTGGCATCGCCACGGCGAATATGGATTCGATTCCGCTGGTCTGCTTTACCGGTCAGGTGGGCAATCCCTACATCGGCCGCGATTCCTTTCAGGAAGCGGATATTTCCGGCATTACGGGACCGATCACGAAGTACAATTATCTCGTCAAGCGAGCCGAAGATTTGCCCCGGATCATTCGGGAGGCGTTTTTTATCGCCCGCACCGGACGTCCGGGCCCGGTGGTTATTGATATTGCCAAGGATGTGTTCGCGGCGGAGATCGAGTACGAATACCCGGCGGAGGTGCGCCTTAGCGGCTACAGCGGGGATTTTACCGGCGATGCCGGGCAGATCGATATTTTTGCGGCGGCATTGACGAAAGCGGAGCGACCGCTGTTGTTTATTGGCGGCGGTGTGACTCTGGCTGATGTGGCGGATGATGTGCGCGCCATCGAGGCGGCGACGGGAATTCCTGTGGTGTCGTCGCTCATGGCGCTGGGCTGCGCTGATCCTGGCGATGAGGCTGCCTTCGGCATGGCCGGTATGCACGGTTCCTACGCGGCGAATATGGCGATTATGGAGTGCGATCTGCTCATTGGATTAGGCGTCCGCTTTGATGATCGGGTGACCGGCGTGGTCAAGGAATTTGCCCCGCAGGCGAAGATTGCCCACTTTGAGATCGACGCGGCGGAGGTCAATAAGAACGTGCCGGTGGATTATCCGGTAACCGGTGATCTGCGCTGGTCGCTGCCTCTTCTCCGCCGGGCGATTGCTGCGTCGGGCGTCGATTATAAGGCGCGATACGGCGCGTGGCGGGCCCATACGATCGCCATGGACAAGGCGCACCCCCTCGCTTATAAAAAGGACGACGATCACATCATGCCGCAGGCCGTTATCGAAGCGGTCAGCCGTCTTGCAGACGACGATACGATTGTCGTCACCGATGTCGGCCAGCACCAGATGTGGGCGGCGCAGTTTTTTAAGGCGCGTCGTCCGCGCCAGTTTCTTACTTCGGGCGGTCTGGGGACGATGGGTTACGGACTTCCCGCCGCTATTGGAGCGAAACTCGCTTATCCTGACCGGCAGGTCGTCCTCTTTACCGGCGACGGCAGCATTATGATGAACTGTCAGGAGTTTGCCACGGCGGCGGATTATGGCGTCGGCGTCGTTGTCATCGTCATTCATAACCATGTGCTGGGTATGGTGGCGCAGTGGCAGCGCATGTTCTACGACCACCATTTATCCGAGTCGAAGCTTCAGGGGCATACCGACCTCGTCAAGCTGGCACAGGCGATGGGAGTCGCCGCCTGCCGCGTGGAAAAGCCGGAGGAGCTTTTGACGGCGCTGAAAAAGGCCTTCGCTCACGACGGGCCGATACTCGTCGACGTCATCGTGCCGGAGGCGGAGGACGTCCTGCCGATGGTCCCGGGCGGTAAACGGCTCGATGAAATGGTGTTGGGAGGCGGCGACGTATGAAAAAATATCTTCTGGCCGTATTGGTCGACAATAAACCCGGCGTCTTGACCCATGTCGCGGGGCTGATCAGCCGCCGGGCGTTTAATATCGAAAGTATTTCCGCGGGGTATACCGAGGACGCCAACGTGACCCGTATCAACGTCGTCGTGTCCGCCGACAGCCCGCAGGAGTTGGAACAGGTGAAGAACCAGCTGGCGAAGCTCATCGACGTCATTAAAGTGGTCAATATCAGCGATACCGAGCATATCACGCGCGAGCTGGTGATGATTAAAGTCCGCGCCACCGCCGAAACGCGCGCGGATATCATCAACATCGTCAATATTTTTCGGGCGAAAATCGTCGATGTCAGTAAATCCAACGTCGTCATCGAGCTGACCGGCGGGGCGAAGAAAATCGACGCCATCTGCGAGGTGCTTTCCGACTACGAAATCCTCGAAATCGCCCGCACCGGCGCTATCGCCCTGTCGCGCGGCCCGATTCCGGCAAAGCGGATGTGAGGAGAGCGTTCGCCCCTTTTATTTTCTCGGAGAAGGGACTATAATAAGGTCACGGTCGATACGTATTTTGTATTATGAAAAAGGAGTGATCTTATGGAACTCAAGGGTTCGCAGACCGAGAAAAATTTATGGGCAGCTTTCGCAGGGGAGTCGCAGGCGCGGACGAAGTACACGTTTTTCGCGTCGAAGGCGAAAAAGGACGGTTTCGTCCAGATTTCCAACATCTTTGAGGAGACGGCGGGCAACGAGAAAGAGCACGCAAAAATCTGGTACAAGCTGGTGACGGGCGGAATAGGAACGACGGAGGAAAACCTTAAGATCGCCGCCGCGGGAGAGAACGAGGAATGGACGTCGATGTATCCCGGATTTGCCAAGACGGCGCGCGAGGAAGGTTTTGACAAGATCGCCCGCCTCTTCGACGCGGTGGGAAAGATCGAGAGGGAACACGAGGAGCGCTACAAACTGCTCTTGGTGAACGTCGAGCAGGATAAAGTGTTCAAAAAGGGTGAAAAAATCATCTGGCAGTGTCTAAACTGCGGGTACGTCTGCGAAGGGCCGCAGGCGCCGCCGAAGTGTCCTGTGTGCGACCATCCGCAGGCCTATTTCCAGCAGGTCGCACGAAATTACTAAATGCCATACTGGGAAAGAGAACGAAAAGCGCCGATCGACAGATCGGCGCTTTTTGCTGTGGGAGAAAAGAAAAGTTTCCTTCCGGGAAAAATGCGCAAGCTACTTTCCTGCCGCTGCTTCACAGGGAACCTTATAATGGTCCCGTTTGCCGGATGTCGAAAATTTTCCGCCTGTTTTTCGAATCCCGGCGAGACGGCAAAGCGTCAAGGTACCGTTTGCCGAGTCGAGCGCGGGCGAAGAATTTTTGCTATAATAAAAAGAACGGCGCAGAGGGCAGGAGGAGGAAAAGGTATGCGGCTTTTGCATTTGGCGGATCTGCATCTGGGAAAAGTGGTGCATGGCTATTCGATGATCGAGGAGCAGCGTTATATTTTGCGGCAGATATTGGCGGCGGCCGAGGAGCAGAAGGTGGACGCGGTGCTTATCGCCGGAGATGTGTACGACCGGGCAGTGGCGAGCGAGGAGGCGGTGCGGCTGTTTGACGAGTTTCTGGTACAGCTGGCGGCGCTCTCGCTGGAAGTTTTCGTCATCAGCGGAAATCACGATTCCGGAGAGCGGCTAAACTACGGAAGGCGGTTCTTCCAAAAGCAGCGTATCCATATCGCGGGGACGTATGAAGCGTCTTTGGGCAGGGTGACGCTCACGGATAAGCATGGTGCGGTTAATTTTTACCTGTTGCCCTTCGTAACGAAGGCGGCGCTGCGCCATGCCTGGCCGGAGGAGGAAATGGCCAGCTATGACGGGGCGATCGCGACGGTGATCAGACATGCCGGGGTGGATTTTGCGGCGCGAAACGTTATCCTCGCGCACCAGTTCGTGGCGCACGGCGACAGTCGTCCGGCCCTCGGCGGCTCGGAGATTATCGCGCCCAGCGTGGGAACGATTGAAGCGATAGGGAGTCAGGTATTCGACGGATTCGATTATGTGGCGCTGGGGCACGTACATCGCCCGCAGTGGATTGGTCGGGAGACAGTGCGCTATGCCGGATCACCGCTGAAATATTCCCTGCGCGAGGCGAACGACGAAAAAACGATGGCGCTGATTACGCTGGGGGCGAAGGGGGACGCAGAGGTGAAAACGCTTTCCCTGCGCCCGCGCCGCGATCTGCGCCGCGTTGAGGGGACGCTGGCCGATCTTCGGGCGGCGGCCGAGGCGACGGACGATTACCTGTATGTGACGCTGACGGACGAGCTGCCGGTACTCAACGCGATGGAGCTGGTGCGGCAGTTTTACCCAAACACGATGAAGGTCGATTTCGCGCCCGGCGGCGCCAGGGAACGAAAAGCGGCGGCAACGCAAAAGGCGCCCGAGGAAAAGGATTTCGCGTCGCTGGTGCGGGAGTTCTATGCGCGTGAAGGCGGAGCTGCGCCCACGCAAGAGGAGTGGGCGGTGCTGAACGAGGCGGCGCGCGAGGCGGGGGTGATGGAATGAAGCCGCTCTATCTCACGATGTCGGCGTTTGGGACGTATAAGGATCAGACGGCGATTGATTTTACGCGACTGGGCGGCGAAGGAATATTCCTGATCACCGGTTCGACGGGCGCGGGGAAAACGACGATTTTTGACGCTATTTGCTACGCCCTCTTTGGGCAGACGAGTAGCGAGCGCCGGGCGGTGAAAATGCTTGCCAGCGATTTTGCCGGAGAGGGGACGAGCCCCGAGGTAAAGCTGGTTTTCTCGCATCGGGGCGAGGAATATACGGTGCGACGCCGTCAGGCGTACACGCGTCACCGCGACGGCACGGTGGAGATGAAGCAGCAGCAGGCGACCCTGACGCTTCCCGACGGGCGGCTCCTCGATAAGCTGGCATCGGTCAATCAGGCGATCGGACAGGAAATTCTGCATCTCACTTACGAACAGTTCAAACAGATCGCCATGATCGCGCAGGGCGAGTTTCGCGAGCTTCTGGAAGCGGATACGGAGAAACGTTCGGAGATCTTGCAGAAAATTTTTCAGACCGAGGGATATCGGCGGCTGGCCGCCGTTTTAAAGGAGAAAGCCGACGCCGCGAAAATGGCAGCGAAGGAGAGCGCCCAGAGTATCGTGCAGTATTTTCGGGAAGCAAAGGCCGCGCCGGAAAGCGCGTTTTTTGAGGAGCTGGCGGAGCTTCAGGGGAAGTATACGGCGGAGGCCCCGGTGGATTCTCTTGACAAAATGCTGGCGCTGCTCGACAACTTGACGGCGGAGGACAGCGCGCGGGAAAAGGCCTTAGCCGCCGAAATCGGCGCCGCAGAGGAAGCGAGCCGGGCGCTGGCGGCAAAAGTCAGCCAGGCTGAAGAGATGAACGAGCGGCTAAAGGAGCGCGACGCGTTGCGGAAAAAGCAGGCGACCTTGATCGCGAAGGGAGAAGCGATCGGCGCGAAGCGTACCCAGCTTGCCAAAGAGATCAAGGCGGTACGGCTTGTCGGCCCGCTTTACGAAAGCTGGCGGCGGGAAAAAGCGGCGCTTGTGGCGGCGGAAGAAAAAGAGCGGGCGCAGGCGGAAACGCTTAGGAAAGAGCGGGAACGGGCGGAAGCGGCTAAAGCCGCGGCAGAAAAAGAGGACAGCCGCCGCCCGGAAATGGAAGGCCGGGAAAGGGAAGTCGCCGCTCTGAGAGAGCAGGAGCCGATCTACGCCGAGCGGGCGCGGCAGCAGACGGAGCTGCGGCAGGCAAAAGAACGCGCCGCGACGCTTGAAGAAGAACAGCAGGCGCGCGAAAAGACGCTGAGCGCGGTGAAGGCGGCGATCGCGGACGAAGAAGCGAAGCAGGCGGGGAAGACGGCGCTCAGTGAGCAACGCGCCGAAACGCGGTTAAGAGCAGAGCGGCTGGCGGAGAATCACCAGGAGGCCGGACGGTTCATGACGGAGGATATTCCTACTTGCCGCTTGGCGATCGACGACTGGAAGAAAAAAGGAAACGCCTGCATGGCGGCGCAAGAGAAATTTGACGCGGTGCGGGCGGAATACGAGGCGATAGAGCGGCGGCTGGAAGATAGCCGCGCCGGTATTCTGGCGGAGAAACTCGAGACGGGAAAGCCCTGCCCTGTCTGCGGCGCGCTCTCTCATCCGTGCCCAGCGGCGTTGCCAGAGGACAGCGTAAGCGAAGCAGAGGGAGAGCTTTGGCAAAAAAAGCTGGAAGCGGCCCGGCAGGAAAAGGACAGCGCCGTCAGCGCCGCCGCCGAAGCCCGGAGTACCTGCGAGACGCTGGCGGAAAAATTGCGGCGCGATATTGGCTCGTTTTTGGAAAAGCTAGGCGAGCAGGGCGACATCGTTTTGGCGGAGTATCGCGGCGCCGCGAAGGAGAATACGTCGCTGGAAGAGCTTTTTATCCTTATGGAAACGGCGCGGGCGCGCCTAAAAGAGGCTGAGGAAGCGGCGCGGCAGGAAGCGGCGCGGCAAGAAACGGAATGGGCGGCGCTTAAAGAGGGAGAGAGCCGTTTAAAAAAAGCGAAAGAGCGGCAAAAAGAGATCGAAGAAAAAGCACAGAAAGCGGCGCAGGCTGTTCTCCTGAACGGCAAGGCCGAAGCGGCAGCCGAGGCGGCTTTGGCCGCCCTGCCGGAGCTTCCTTACGCGACGCTGGAAAAGGCGCGTGAGGCGCGCGAAGCGAAGGAAAAAGAAGCTGGCGAATGGCGCGTCGCTATTGAGCGGACGGAAAAGGAGCGGCAGGCGGCGGAGAGCCGGAGAGTCGAAGCGCAGGCAAAACTCGAACAGGCGGCGGAACAGGCGGCGGAGGAGCGAGAAAGCGCCGCGAAAAGCGGCGTAGCGTTTCGCGCGGCGCTGGAAGAACAAGGCTTCGCTGAGGCGGCGTTTACCGCCTGCTATACGAATGAAGCGTCGATTACAGCCTTACAGCAGGAGATTGAGCGGTATGATCAGGAAGTCACGGCAACAAAAAGCCAACTCAGCGTACTGGAAAGACAGACGAAGGAAGCGCCGAATTTCGATATAAAAGCGCTGACATCACAGCTTGAGGAGCGTCGCCAGGCGCTGGAGGAAACACGGAAGGCGCATAATGCGGTATATAATCGGTGCGAGCAGAATCGAACGCTGGCGGACAGACTTCGTGGGGCGGACACCGAGAATCGGGCGAGACGGCATCGCGCGGCGATTCTGCAGAGCGTTTCTGAGCGAGTCGGCGGCAAAGCCGCGGGAAGGCGGACGACGCTTGAGGAGTACGTGCAGTCGGCGGGCTTCGCGCGGATTGTCGACGCGGCGGACGTTCGGCTGGGCGATATGACCGGCGGCCGATTTTCCCTCGCGCCGCACGAAGCGCAGGCGGACGACGATAAGCGCATGAAGCATGGACTTTCCCTTGACGTTTTGGATCGCTACACAGGGCGGCGGCGCTCCGTCAAGACGCTTTCCGGCGGAGAGAGTTTCCTGGCTTCGCTGGCCCTGGCGCTGGGCCTCTCCGATACGGTGACGGAGAACGCGGGCGGCGTCGCCATCGAAACGCTCTTTATCGACGAGGGCTTTGGCACCCTAGACCCTGAGGCGCTCCAGAGTGCCGTCGAGCTTTTGCAGGGTCTTACGGCGAACGGTAAGCTCATCGGTATTATCAGCCATCGAGAGGAGCTAAAGCAGGCGCTTCCCCGGCAGCTCATTGTAGAAAAGAGCCGTCACGGCAGCCGGGTGCGCGTTGAAACGGATATATGAGGCTGCGAGGAGGCGGTGATCATGGAATGCAGTTGCGCGGAATGTCCCTCCCATGCCTGCTATGCGAAAGGGGCGAACTGCACCGGGGCGGATCGCGAGGCAATAAAGGCGCTTTACACGCCGGAGGAACGGAAAATCATGGAGGCGGCGGCCTATGTCGAGGGAACGTTTTACAGCAATATCACGCGGCTGGAAGAAACGGCGGAGTTTGCCCGCTATATGAAGTACAAAAAGCTCGGCATGGCCTTTTGTATCGGGTTGAGCAAGGAAGCGCGGGATATCGCCTCCTATTACCGCAACGAGGGGTTTACCTTTTTTAGCGTCTGCTGTAAAAATTGCAGTATTCCGAAAAAGGATTTTGGGCTGAAGCAAATAAAGCCGGAGCTTCCTCACGAAGCTATGTGCAATCCGAAAGCGCAAGCGCGTTTTCTGGCGGAGAAGGGCGTGGAGCTATTTATTTCCTGCGGGCTTTGCGTGGGGCACGATACGATTTTTAACGCGAGCTGCGTCGGGCCGGTGACGACCCTCGTCGTCAAGGATCGCCTTCTCGGACACAACCCTCTGGCCGCCATCTATTCAAGCTACTGGAAACGCAAGCTGGGCATCAGGAATAAAGGCGAAGTACAGGCTTGAATTTTGGTAAAAAAATAGGCTTAATCCCTCGTAAACAATGGGAGAAAGCCAGAAAATCTAAAATAGAAAGATGGTTTTTAGTGAATAAACGAGGCGTTCTCTAAAAGGGGAATGGGCTGTTTCTCGCTCGGGTCTAAAGCCAGCGTGCCGATAAGGGTGATTTCACTGCCTTCTGGCGGGTACTCCTGCAAAGCGGCGAGGCGAAATTCCAGCCCGCTGGCGCAACAGCCCGCTGCATCGCGGACAAGACAGGCGTGAATCGTGCCGGCCGGGTCGTCCGTCGGATAGACGGTATATTCGCCGGTAAGTTTCATCGTCTGCCCCGCGTATTGGAGGGGGTCGTTTACGATATTAAAGACCGTAGCGTAGACCATTGTGCTGTTCATCGCTGTGAGGTCGATGTCGACGTCGCCTCCTTCGGCGCGCGATACGCTGAGGAGGACAAGAAGCGACGCCAGACAGCCAAGGAAAAGCCGTTTCATTTGCTTCATGCTTTCACCTGAACTTCTTTGCCGATAAGTTACCAATCCGTCAATTCTGCGTTCCGCAGGATACAGATGTCGAGTACGATTCCGTATTGTGCCGGATCAATTCCCGGGGCAAGCTGAATGTTTTCGTTTCGATAAGTATCGAGCGTTCCGATGACGGTAATTTCCGTATTCGGCTCCGGATACGCCGCGCCGTCGGCGAGTTCAAAGTCGATGCCCTGCGCGCAGCAGGCGGTGGCGTCCTGCACTACGCAGGCGTGATGCAGCGTTCCCGTGTCGTCGGACGTGTACCGGGCGTAAATGCCGGACATTTTGATGGTTTTACCTACGTAATTTCCCGGATTCCAGACCATGTCGTAGACGATGGAATAGACCATTGTGCCGCTCATCGCCGTGAGGTCGATATCCGGCGCGGCGGCGCTTTCCGCCTTCGTTTTGCCGGACAGGCTGCCAAGCAGGCAAAGACAAAGGGCAAGACCTAAAATTTTACGTACGTTCATTACCAGCTTCCTCCATGTAGGCGATTTAAGCTCCAGCAGGCGAGAAACGCCAGGGCGTCCATGGCGACGATGGTCGAGCCGACGGGCGTTCCCGCTAAAATCGAGACGAGAAGTCCAAAGAGCGCGGCCAGGACGGAGATGACCGCCGCAGCGATCGTTACGGAGCGGAAGGTGTGAAAGACTTGCATAGCTGCGAGCGCGGGGAAAATCACGAACGCTGAAATCAGGAGCGAGCCGACGAGGCTCATCGACAGCACGATAATGACGGCGATGATCACCGCGATGAGGAGATTGTAGAGCGCCGCGTTCGTTCCCGTGGCGCGGGCAAAACCCTCGTCGAAGGTGACGGCGAAGATTTTGTGGTAGAAAAAGACGAATACCAGCAGCATGGCCAGCGATAGATACATAGAGAGCCGCACTTCCGCGGGGGTCAGGGTCAAAATTGAGGTAGAGCCGAAAAGCGTCGTACAGACGTCGGCGGAGAGATTGGCCGATTTCGCGAACAGGTTGATAATAAGATACCCGAAGGCCAGCGAGCCGACGGAGATCATGGCGATCGCGGCGTCGCCCTTGATTTTCGCCTCGTGTCCCGGCCGCAGGAGTAAAATTGCGAACACTATGGTGAGGGGGAGGACGAGGATCATTTTATTTGTCATTTTCAGCACGCTGGCGATCGCCAGCGCGCCGAACGCTACATGCGCCAAGCCGTCGCCGATGAGAGAGAAGCGCCGGAGAACCAGCGGGACACCCAGGAGCGAAGAGCAGAGCGCGATGAGAACGCCGACGATGAGCGCATAAATAACGAAGGGATACTGTATATAGAGAAGAAACTTTCCCCACAGCGCTTCCATCAGCCGCGCCCCCCTTCCGCTGCGTTTTTTTCATAACCATAGCTTCGCCGGTATTCGTCCTGTGTGCCCCAAAACACGTCGCTCCCCAGGTGGAGAATGTGCGTGGCATAGGGCAGCGCCGCCAGGACGTCGTGGGTGATCATGAGAATAGTGACGCCTGTCTGATGAAGCTGTGCGAGAATCCGGTACATGTCCGCCGCTGTCTGGGGATCAAGCCCCGCGATTGGCTCGTCGAGGAGCAGGAGCTTTCGCGTCGCCCCCAGCGCTCGCGCGAGGAGAACTCGTTGCTGCTGGCCGCCCGAGAGGTCGCGGTAGCAACGTTTTGCCAGGGAGAGAATGCCGAGCCGCTCCATATTTTCTTCCGCCAGATCTTTTTCTGATCGCGTATAAAAGGGGCGAAGCCCCATGCGCCCCTGGCAGCCGGACAGAACGATTTCCCGCACGGAGGCGGGAAATCCTTTCTGAACGACAGTCTGTTGGGAAAGATAGCCGATCTCGCGTCTCTGGAGACCGTCGGAAAATTCGACATGGCCCGAGAGCGGCGAAGAAAGTCCTAAAATTGTTTTCATCAGCGTCGATTTTCCCGCGCCGTTTTCGCCGACGATGCAGAGATATTCTCCGGCGGAGACGGAAAAGTCGAGATTGCTGACGACTGTTTCCCGGCCGTAGCCGAGAGTCAACCGGTGACAAATAATTTGCGCCATGCTGCTGTCCTTATTGCAGCGCCTGGGTTAAGATGTCGAGGTTATTCTTCATGACGTCGATGTACGTCTTGCCTTGAGCGGCTTCCGTCCCTGTCGTCGATTGCAGGGAGTCGAGGGTCAGGATTTTACGGCTGGGAACCGCAGAATTTTGCACGACCGTTTCCGCGATCTTGTGCGTCCGTCCCTCGATGGTCAAAACGGCGGGGAGATTTAACTCGTCGGCTTTTTGGGCGAGGAAGGCGATGGTCTTGAAGCTCGCTTCCGTCTCCGCCGAGCAGCCGGAAAAAGCGGCATAATACGTGAGACCGTAGTCGTCAACGAGATAACGGAAAGGGAAGCGGTCGCCGAAAAGTACCGTTTTGACCGGCGCGGCGGCGAGCACCGTCTGATATTCCGCGTCGAGGGCGGCAAGTTTTTCCTTATATGCCGCGGCGTTCTTGCGATACGCTTCGGCATGCGCGGCGTCGGCGCGCTCCAGGGCGTTTTCAATGGCGTCGCAGAGGACGGCGGCATTTTTCAACGACAGCCAGATATGCTCGTCGTACTCGTCCTCGTGGTGTTCATGCTTATGCTCTTCGGATACCGCGTCATGGTCGTGGTGCTCGTGCCCTTCGTGAGTGGCGTCGTGATCGTGGTCATGCTCCTCATGGCGGGTATCGTGGTGATCTCCCTGAGTTGCGTCGTGATCGTGCTCCTCATGGCCATCGCCGTTCGCATGGTCATGGTGCTCGTCTTCTTCCATACCCTCGACGTGTTCTTCAGGACGGGCGCGATTTCCCATGACGTCCATGAGATTGACGACGATCATGTTTTTATTCGTCGCCGTTTTCAGCGCGTCCTTTACCCATTCGTCCGATTCTCCGCCGACGTAGATGAATACGTCGCAGTTCGAGATCTTCAAAATATCCTCGGCGGTCGGCTGGTAGCTGTGCAGGTCGACGCCTTTATCGAGCAGCATCGTCAGCTCGACATGGCTGCTTTCGTCGCCGATGATTTCCCGCGTCCAGTCATAGACAGGGAAAATCGTAGTGACGACGGAAAGCTTCGCTGGTTTTTTCTCGTCCTTGGCTGGCGTTTGCCCGCCGCAGCCGGTCAGAGCAAACGCTGCCAGCAGCGATAAAAGGATAAGGGAAAGGATTTTTTTCATCAGGGATACCTCCGTAAAAGTTTTCATTCGGTTTCGTTCTCCGCGGGACGGCAGTCTTCACAGCGTCCGTAAAGTACGGTTCGCTGGGGGTTCAGGTTGAAGCCGTGTCTTCCGGACAAGTGTCGCTCCAGCTCGGCGAAGGTGCCGCAAGGGATATGGAGGAGCCGCCCGCATTGCTCACATTTGCAATGCAGCGCGCCGCGCTCTTCCGGGTTCTCGCCAGTATACTCGAAGCAGGCGGCGCTGTTTTTGTCGACGACATATTTGCGGAGAACGCCTTCGCGCACCAACGCCTCGACCTGCCGGTAGACGGTCGTCATGCCGATGGGCTTTTCCTGTCGCGCGAAATGCGCGCGGATATCGCTGACCGTAATATGACGCCCGGGGACGGTTCGCAAATAATCCAAAAGCGCCTGCCGTTGTTTCGTTTTATACTTCATTACGCCGCCTCCGCCACGAATCGAAAATCGTTTCCATTTTACCAGCATGATCCCTCGGTGTCAATGAATATGAAAAATGTTTTCATTTTTGAAAGGGAGAGGTCCTGTTCGCGAAAAAGACGGAGAACCATTTTTGGGGTGCGTTTTTCCCATGACAAAAAATCATTCTTTACGTCTGAACCGATACAAACCAGCAGGAGAAGCAGGAAACTTTCTCCAAGTCTATCGTTGACGATCCGGGAAAGTATTCCTGACGATTTAGGAAGAAGGTCGGAAATGTTTTTGGCGGCAGGAAAAAAGGGGCGTTATGACGAAAATATTTTGCAGAAAGCTGTGCCTGATATGCAGGAGACAGGAGTTTTGGGCAGGGAGGTTCAGGAAATGAAGGCAAGGGACATCATGATGAAGGATGCTGTGACCGTGTCGCCGGATACGCCGGTGCGAAGAGTGGCGGAACTTATGGTCACGCACGGGCTTTGCAGCGTGCCGGTCGTCGATGCGTCGGGAGCGGTGCTGGGCATGGTGAGCGAAGGCGATTTGCTGCGGAAAAAGATCGCGCCGAAAGCACCGCAAGTGCTCAGCGTGCTGGGCGAATACGAAGGGATTGAGGAATACCGGGAAGCGTTTCGCAAGATGGGGGCGAATACGTCAGGAGAGATTATGACGTCGCCGGTCATTACCGTACAGGTGGACGACGAGGCCCAGAAAGTTGGCGAAGCGGTGCTGAATAATCACATCAAGCAGGTTCCCGTCATGGAGAACGGTAAGCTCGTCGGACTTATCTCCCGGTCGAATCTTCTGAAATGGCTGTTGATATGAAAAGCCTCCCGTTCGATGAATACGCGCGTCTCGTGGTGCGTGTCGGAGTGAACGTCCAGCCGGGGCAGCCGGTAGTGATAAACGCCCCGATTGAAGGTGCGGATTTCGCGCGGCGGTTGGCTCGCGAGGCTTATGAAGCGGGGGCGCGCGACGTTACCATCGCGTGGGGCGACGAGAGCTTCGCCCGCCTCCGTTTCGAACGGGCGGCAGACGAGGTGCTCGATGAGTATCCGCGCTGGCGAAAGAGCCTTTACGACGATAACGCGGCGGCGGACGCGGCGTTTATCTCTATTCATGCCGAGGATCCGGAGATTTTTCGGGGAATTTCGCCGGCACGCCTGCAGCGCGCCCAACGGGCGGCGGGCGCGGCTCTGATCGATTATCGGGCGCGGATGATGAGCAATAAAAATACGTGGTGCGTCGTTTCGATCCCCACGGTGAACTGGGCGAAAAAAGTCTTCCCTGATAAATCGCCGGACGAAGCGATGGCGGCGTTGTGGCAAGCGATTTTGCGGACGGTGCGCGTCGCGGGCGACGGGCAGGCCGCCGCTCGCTGGCGGGAGCATATCGCGTTTTTGCGGCGGGCGGCAGATTTTCTAAACCGCAGCGCGTTTACGTCCCTTCATTATAAAAACGCGTGGGGAACCGATCTTACGATCGGCCTCCCCGAGGGCCATATCTGGGTCGGCGGTGAGGAGAAGACGGAGCGAACCGCGGCGCATGAGGGCGGCGTCCCTTTTGTGGCGAATCTGCCGACGGAAGAGGTTTATACTCTGCCCCATCGCGAGAGGGTGGAAGGCGTCGTGTGCGCGACGAAACCGTTGGTTTTCAACGGCAATCTTATCGAAGGAATGCGGCTGACCTTTCACGGGGGAAAGGTCGTTGCCTCTGACGCGACGCGAGGGAAAGAGCTTCTTACGGAACTTCTCTCCACCGACGAAGGCGCGATGCGGCTTGGCGAGGTGGCGCTGGTTCCGTTTGATTCGCCGATTTCCCAGAGCAAACTCCTCTTTTACAATACGCTTTTCGACGAAAACGCCGCCTGCCATTTGGCGTTGGGCAAGGCATACCCGACCTGCCTGCAGGGCGGCGCGGAAATGGACTCGGTAACGCTTTTACGGCACGGCGTCAACGATTCTCTCCTGCACGAGGATTTCATGATCGGCTCCCGTGATCTGGCTATTACCGGAAAGACAAAAGACGGTCGGGATATCTCTGTCTTTCGGGAAGGCAATTTCGCAGAGTTTTGAAAAGCGGCGGCACATCACACGCCGCTTTTTTTGCGCATTTTGCCGGGGGATGTGGTATACTGCTAGCAGGAATATTTCCGAGGAGGCGGACAGGATGAACGTGGCGCGGATTATGGGGGCGGCGCTGGTTTTCTGGCTATGGACGACGGCGGCGCTGGCGGCGGTGCAGCCGGAGGATTTTTCCTGTCGGGGCGTGGCGCTGGGCGATGCGGCGACGGAAGAAACGTTGACAAAGGCTTTCGGCGCGCCGCTTTTTGACCAGGAGCGCAGTGTATTCGGGATTCGCGTGAAGTATTATACGTTTCGCCGCGATTTTGTTGTTGGCGTGACGCCTCGGGACGGGAAAGTTGTCGATATCGTCATCCGCGATCAGGATTATACCGGACGTGGCGGGGTGCGTTACGGCGCGACGCCGTATCGGATCGCAGCGGTTTTTGGCAAGGTGGATCGCCAATTTATTGATGGCGTGACGTGGTATATTTATCAAAATCCTGCCGCGCCGGAGGAAAGGCTCATGCTGGAGGCGGAGCTGCCGCAGGCGACGCTCCTTTCGTGGCGTATGACCAGCCTGCCGCTTACCGAGGACGAGGCGGACGAGCAATTGGACGAGGAGTGGGAGAGCCAGAACATGGGGGCGGCGGAGCTGTCGCGGCACGACATTGATATGAGTGCTTTAAAGGAGCGCCGTGCCACCGGCGCGCATAAATCATGAATCGATCACAGCTGGAACGGACGCTGGGGATATTTCTGGGATGTCTCATTAGCTCCAGCTCTATCAATCTGTTCCTCATCCCCAATCATCTTTTGAGCGGCGGCCTGGCGGGCATCGGCATCATCGTTTATTTTTTGACGGGGCTCCCGGTAGGAGCGCAGGTTCTCGTCTATAATGTGCCGCTTTTTATCGCCGCCTATAAAACGCTGGGCTCGCGGTACATCGGCGGGGTCGTCCTGGGAACGGTGCTCTTTTCCGTTGGACTTGACGCGACGCATTTTCTGAACGGGCTGGCGCCGGTACCGGATCCTATGCTGGCGGCGATTTTCGGCGGTATTTTTAACGGCCTTGGGTACGGGCTGCTCTTTCGGCTGGATGGCAGCTCGGGCGGGCTGGACATCGTGGCGGCCATTATTCGGAAGTATTATTCGTTCAACATGGGCGGTGTTATTTTTGCCTTCAATTGCATCATTATGACGATTTCGGCATTTATGTTCGGCGTTATGCCGGCGATGTACACGCTGATTTCGATGTTCCTCAGCGCGACGGTGACGGATAAAGTCGTGGCGGGCTTCGTTCACCGCAAGGTGATTTTCCTTATCTCCGACCGTGCCGAGCCCATTGCGGAAGCGATCATTCACGTCCTCGGGCGCGGTGTGACCTATATCGATGGCGAAGGCGCTTTTACCCATCACGCGAAGCGGGTGCTGTTCGTGGTCGTCACCCTGACCCAGATCGCTCGAATCAAGCAGATCGCCGATAAATTTGATCCCCAGGCCTTCATGATCGTGCTGGACGCTAATGAGGTCATGGGGCGGGGCTTTACCCTGCCGGGGGTCAAAATTGAGGAAATGCTGCGGGAGCGGGTGATAGCGAAGGGCTGGGATGGAAAGGGGAAAGAGAGCTGTGGTTAAGGACCTGGAGCGTTTTGTCGCCGTGGCGCAAGGGAAGCATCCCGCCGCGCTGGTCGTCCGTGACGCTCGGATTTATCAATCGTTTGCGGGGCGGTTCCGAAAAGGCGATATCGCGATCGAGCAGGGATATATCGCGGGGCTGGGCGATTACCGGGGTCAGGACACGATCGACGCGGCGGGGAGATATGCTTTGCCGGGCTTCATTGACGGGCATGTCCACATCGAAAGCTCACTTTTAAGTCCGGCGGAATTTGCCCGTGCTGTGGTGCCGACGGGAACGACAACGGTCGTTACCGATCCCCATGAGATCGCTAATGTCGCCGGCCTGACGGGGATTCGCTACATGATGGCGGCGGCGGAGCATCTGCCGCTGGATACGTTTTTTACGCTTCCGTCCTGCGTGCCGGCGACGGAGATGGAGGACAGCGGCGCCCGGCTCACGGCGGCGGATTTAGAGCCGCTGCTCGATGATCCACGGGTTTTAGGGCTGGCCGAGATGATGAACGTCCCCGGCGTTCTGTCAGGGGCCCCGGTGGTATACGACAAGCTGACCATGCGCCGGGGCATGCGGATCGAGGGACACGCGCCGGACTTGATGGGAAAAGCGCTCATGGGTTACGCGGCGGCGGGAATTTCGTCGGATCACGAGTGCGTAACCGCGCAAGAGGGGCAGGCGCGCCTTGAGGCAGGGATGTATCTGCAAATTCGCGAAGGTTCGGCAGCGAGAAATTTTTCGGCGCTGCGCCCGGTCGTTAACGAGCATACCGCGCCGTTTTGTATGTTTGTGACCGACGATCGCCTGCCCGCTGATATATTGGCGCGCGGTCATATCAATTCGATCCTTAAAAGCGCCGTGGAAGCGGGGTTGCCGCTTTCCCTGGCGGTCAATATGGCGACGGTCAATCCGGCGCGTTATTTCGGCCTAAAGGAGCGCGGCGTCCTCGCGCCGAACCGGCTGGCGGATATTTTGCTGTTTGACGGCGACGGTTCATGGCGGCCATTTCTGGTGATGAAAAGCGGGGCAATGGTAGCAAGGGAGGGGAGGCTCCTCGTAGGAATGCCAACGGCGGAATTCCCCGCGCTTTTAAAGACGGTTAATATCGCGCCGGTGAGCCGTCGCGATCTGATGATTTCCCTGCCGCGAAAGCGGGCGCACGTCATCGGTTTAGTGCCGCATCAGCTTTTGACGGAGAAGCGGGTGGTGGAAGTAAAAACCGAGCAGGGGATGGCCGTGGCTGACCCGGCACGCGACATTTTAAAGCTGGCAGTCATTGAGCGGCACCACGCGACGGGACGCGTCGGGATGGGGCTGTTGCAGGGCTACGGACTGAAACGTGGAGCCATCGCTTCGACCGTGGGGCATGATTCACATAACATTATCGTCGTGGGAGCTAATGATGAGGATATGTTGACGGCGATTCGGGAGTTAGAGCGGATCGAAGGCGGCTTTGCCATCGCCGCGGGCGGCAAGGTGCTGGCGTCGCTGGCGCTTCCGATCGGCGGCCTGATGACGCCGCAGGACGCGCGAACCGTGGCGGAGGAGAATGATTGGCTCACGCAGACAGCGCGGCAGCTCGGCGTAAGTGAGGAATATGATCCGCTGATGACGCTGGCTTTTTTGAGCCTGCCGGTCATTCCGGAACTGAAGCTGACGGATCGCGGTTTAGTCGATGTTTCGAGCGGTAAAATTTTGCCGGTGGATGCGGAGGAGGAAATATGACGGCAGGGAAAGGACCTTTAGCGATCACGTATCTTTTGAACAGCGGCTTTCTCGTCCACGGCGAGCGCTGGGGGCTGGTGTTCGACGATTTTCAGGATCCTGCGGGGGCGGTGGATAAGGCGCTGCCGGAGCTGGACGAACTGTATATTTTCGTTTCCCACGCGCATTTCGATCACTTTAATCCGGACATCGCCCGTTACGCGAAAAAAGTTCGCCGTTACTTTTTGAGCCGTGATGTCGCTGGCGTGCCTTCGTCGCGGCGGATTCCGGCGACGCAGGTGACATGGCTTGATGTTTACGACGCTTACGAAGACGCGCGCATCAAGGTCACGTCCTTCGCTTCGACGGACGAAGGCACGTCGTTTGCCGTCAGATTCGGCGGTTGGCGGATCTTTCACGCCGGGGACTTTAATTGGTGGCACTGGGCGGAGGATACGCCGGATAATATCGGTTTTGCGCGAAACGGATTCTTAAAGCAGATGAAAAGGCTTGACGGCGAGGCCTTTGATTTGGCCTTTTTCCCCGCAGATGGACGCCTGGAGGAGGCCAGAAGCTGGGGCGCGAAGGAGTTTTGCCGGCGAACGGATACGCGGGCTTTGGTGACAATGCACAGCGTCGGCTATCCCCGCTGGCAGCCGGAGCCGGATTTTTTCCTGCCGGGGCGGGAAATTCCCTATTGGTCTCCGGTGACGCCGGGAGAAAGACGATATTTGACGCAGGGAGGAAAATTTACCGAATGAAGCGGCTAGGGATAGCAATGGCACTCTGGAGCCTTTTGACAGGAACCTGCCTGGCAGCGCCGGACGAAAATGGAGGAGAGAAAGCATTGGACAATCGTATCGCGATCTTCGCTACGAGCGAGGGAACGTTTGAAGTGGAGCTGTTTGAAGACAAAGCGCCGCGCACGACGGAAAATTTTATTGAATTGGCGGAAAAGGGGTTTTATGACGGGGTGATTTTTCATCGGGTGATCGACGGTTTTATGATTCAGGGCGGTGATCCGACGGGGACGGGCAGAGGCGGCCCCGGCTATACGATTCCTGACGAGTTTCACCCGGATCTTACGCATGATAGCGAAGGGATCCTCTCAATGGCGAACGCCGGGCCGAATACTGGCGGCTCGCAGTTTTTTATCACCCTCGCGCCGACGCCGTGGCTGAACGGACATCATGCCATTTTTGGCAAGGTCGTGCGCGGCATGGACGTCGTTAAAAAGATCGGCAAGGCGGACTGTGATCGGAATGATCGGCCGCGCGTCGATGTTGTCATCAAAAAAATCACCCTGATCGACCGTTTAGTGGAACCAGAAGCGGAGCCATGACGGCATATACTTATATTCTGGAATGCGCCGATAGGACGCTTTACACCGGTTGGACGAACGATCTTAAAAAGCGGTTGGCGGCGCACAATGCCGGGCAGGGAGCGAAGTACACGCGGGGGCGCGGACCGGTACGGCTTGTTTATTATGAGGCGTTTTCAACGAAGGAAGAGGCCCAGAAGCGCGAGACTGCGCTGAAACGCCTTTCACGCGCCGCTAAGCTGGCGCTGATTGAAAGCGGCAGGCCCCTGGAAAAATGGGACGAGGAAGCGCTTTCGGCAGTAGGCAGAGAAGCGCCAGAAACTTGAAATAAAAGGAAGGAGACGCCGGTTCATTCGCCGCGTCTCTTTTTCGCGGGAGGAGCCATGGAGCCAATCGAGGTATACGCCCTGCGGCTTGACGAAGAAGCGGCGGCGCAGGCGGAAGGGTATCTTGCGTATCTTTCGCCGAGGCGGCGGAAGGCTGTTCGCGGCTATCGTTCGCCGCTCATGCGGGCACGGACGATAGCCGCGGAGCTTTTGGCGCGCGTCCTTTTGGCGGCGCGAAGCGGAAAATTGCCGCTGGAGCTGGCGATTTGCCGCGACGCGCGAGGAAAGCCCTACTCGCCAGATGGCGCCGCATTTTTTAGCTGGTCGCACGGCGGCGCGTGGGTCGCCCTGAGTATCGGCGGCGAGCAAAACGGGGTCGACGTCGAAGGCCCTCGGCGGCGCGCCGCTGTTTCGGCGATTGCCCGTCGTTTTTTCCGCTCCGAGGAGCGCCGCGCGCTGGACGAGGCTCCTCGGAGCGAGCGGCACTTACTCTTTCTGCGCTATTGGACGATGAAGGAAAGTTATTTGAAATATACCGGCGACGGACTGGCAGGAGGTATAGAAAGCGTTGATACTGCGACCCTCTGGAGGGGCGATGGGGCTGTCGCGGGGCGAAATTTCCTGCTTTCAGACGGCGCGGTCGTTGGGGTGTGCTCGCCTTCCGGCTGTCTTCCCAACGCGGTGCGGGAGATTTCTTTCGCCGCGCTGCGGGCGGAACTTTCCAAATAGGAGGAAAAGACGCCGCGCTCTTATAATTCGCCGGGGGAAAGGGCGTATTTCCCGCATTGACAAGGAATAGGAAAATACATATAATAGAAAGGCATGTAATCGGGTGTCAGGGAGATTTCCTGACACTCGTTTCGGTTTGTCCGCTTCGGCAGCGCCGCGCGGACAGGAAAAGAATCCGTTGCAGGCAACGGCAAGGAGCGAACAATCAATGACGGACAAAAAATTCATTCTGACGAAAGATGGCCTGAAAAAGCTGGAGGAAGAGCTGGAACGGCTCAAGGTCGTGCGGCGAAAAGAAGTCGCGGAACGTCTGAAGGAAGCCATAGCACTGGGGGATCTCAGCGAAAACTCGGAATACGACGACGCGAAAAACGAGCAGGCCTTTATTGAGGGCCGAATCCAAGAGCTGGAAGTCAAGCTGCGTAACGTCGAGGTCATCTCCGACGAAAAGAAATCACGCACGACCGTAAGCATGGGCTGTTGCGTCGTCGTCCGTGACCTGGAGATGGAAGAAGATATGGAGTACACGCTGGTGGGATCGGCGGAAGCCGACCCGGACGAAGGAAAGATCTCCAATGAGTCGCCGGTAGGCGCGGCCATTCTGGGGAAGAAGGTCGGCTCGACCGTCGACGTCCACGCGCCCACCGGCGTCTTAAAGTTTAAGATCGTGAAAATCAAGAATAAGGGGTAAGAAAGTTGAGCAACAGGAACGAAGAAACAGGGGCGGCGCAGGACGTCAACGAAATGATGAAGATCCGCCGCGATAAGCTGCAGACATTTTCGGACATGGGCGTTGCGCCTTTCGGCCACCGTTACGAGGTCACGCACCACGCGCAGGATATCCGCGATCACTTTGACGAGCTGGAGGGCGAAATGGATGGCCCCGTCGTTCGGCTGGCGGGGCGTCTGACGGCAAAACGCGGGCACGGCAAGGCGAGCTTCGCCGAGCTGATGGACGCCTCGGGCAAGATACAGCTCTATTTCAAATACGATGTGCTGGGCGACGAAAAGTACGCGCAGTTTCGCCTTCTCGATATCGGCGACATCATCGGCATCGCCGGGCGGACCTTTAAGACGCAGCGCGGCGAGATCACCGTCATTGTGAATGATTTTGATCTCCTGGCGAAATCCTTGCGTCCTTTGCCGGAGAAATTCCATGGCCTCAAGGACGTCGATCTGCGCTATCGGCAGCGCTACCTCGATCTCATCGTGAATCCTGAAGTGTGCGATACCTTCCGCAAGCGTACGAAAATTATTCAGTCCATTCGCCGTACCCTTGACGGGGCAGGCTATCTGGAAGTGGAAACCCCGGTTTTAGCGACTTTGGCGGGCGGCGCGGCGGCTAAACCCTTTATCACCCACCACAATACCCTCGATATCGACCTCTATCTGCGCATCGCTACGGAGCTGGCATTGAAGCGCCTCATCGTGGGCGGGCTGGAGCGTGTTTATGAAATTGGGCGCGTGTTCCGAAACGAAGGCATGGACGTCCGGCACAACCCCGAATTTACTTCCGTCGAGTTCTATCAGGCCTACGCCGATTACCGAGATATGATGGATCTTACGGAAAAAATCATCCTTACGGCGGCGAAAGATGTTCTGGGGACGACGAAAATCACTTACGACGGTAAAGAAATCGATTTGGCAAATATTCGCCGCATCACGATGAACGATGCCGTGAAGGAGGCTACCGGCAAGGACTTCCTGAGCGCGGCGACGGTCGCCGAGGCGCGCGCCATGGCCGACGAAATCGGCGTTCCCTATGAATATCGGTACGGCATCGGCGCTATTCTTAACGCCGCCTTTGAGGAAAAGGTCGAAGGGAACCTCATGAACCCGACCTTCATTACACACCATCCGACGGAGATTTCACCGCTGGCGAAACGCAATGCCGATAACCCCATGCTTACCGATCGCTTCGAGTTCTTCGTCTACGGCCGCGAGCTGGCGAATGGCTTTACCGAGCTCAACGATCCCCTCGATCAGCGGCAGCGCTTTGTCGATCAGGTGAAGCAGCGCGAAGCGGGGGACGCCGAAGCGCACGTCATGGACGAGGATTATGTCGTTGCTCTTGAGTATGGCCTTCCCCCAACGGGCGGCGTCGGCATCGGCATCGACCGTCTCGTCATGTTCCTCACCGACAGCCCTTCCATCCGCGACGTTCTCCTCTTCCCGACGATGAAACCGCTGGAAGGGTAAGTACGACGACATATTGTTGCAAGGGAATGAACAAGCGCCTTATCGGGCGATCGTTCATTTTTTATCATTGTCTTGAAGGGCGGTTGGCTTTGCGAACGGTTAGTGAGGAGTATTCCCTGGCTGCCAGGGGATTATGTGCGGGGCAAGGCTTTGTTGCTACGGCGGTTAAATTCCCGATTGACAAGAGTTAAGGGATTTGTTAGACTAACGACGAGCGATGAAGAAGAGGGAGTAGCCTGACTTCAGCGAGGCCGCGGCGGTGGGAGGCGGTTAACGGGCGAAAGGCGCTTTGGAGCGAAAGGAATTTGAGATGAAGAGGGTCTTTGACCAATCGGGGTGGAACCGCGGGAGTTTATAAAGATAAAATCTCGTCCCCGTAACGTGATGTTACGGGCGGCGAGATTTTTTGCTGTCCGCAAGCGAAGGAGGAACGCGGGAATGAAGTTTCAGGAAATTATTCTGGCTTTGCAGCAGTTTTGGTCGGAGAAGGGCTGTATTCTGGGCGAGCCGTACGACGTGGAGAAGGGGGCGGGGACGATGAACCCGGCGACTTTTTTGCGCGTGCTTGGGCCTGAGCCTTGGAACGTGGCGTATGTCGAGCCGTCGCGGCGTCCGGCGGATGGGCGTTACGGCGATAATCCGAACCGGCTCTATCAGCACCACCAGTTTCAGGTCATCATGAAGCCGTCGCCGGATAATATTCAGGAGCTGTATCTGGCGAGCTTGGCGAGCCTTGGCATTGAGGCGAAGCAGCATGATATTCGCTTTGTCGAAGATAATTGGGAGTCGCCGACGCTGGGGGCGTGGGGGCTGGGCTGGGAGGTCTGGCTCGACGGCATGGAGATCACGCAGTTTACGTATTTTCAGCAGGTCGGCAGCCAGGACGTAAAGCCGGTGGCAGTGGAGATCACCTATGGCCTGGAGCGCCTCGCCATGTACATTCAGGGAGTGGAGAACGTCTACGACATCCAGTGGACGAAGGATTATACTTACGGCGACGTTTTTCACCAGAACGAGGTCGAGCAGTCGGCGTATTCCTTCGAGCTCTCCGATGAAGCGCTGCTCTTTGATCTCTTTGAGAAGTACGAAAAAGAGGCGGTGCGTGTCATCGAGCTGGGTTATGTCCATCCTGCTTACGATTACGTCCTCAAATGCTCGCACGTCTTCAATCTCCTCGACGCCCGCGGAGCGATCAGCGTTTCCGAGCGCACCGCCTTTATCGGCCGGGTGCGAAAGCTCGCCCGGCTCTGCGCCCAGCGCTATCTAAAGCAGCGCGAGGCGTTGGGCTATCCTATGCTGCACCGGGGAGAGAAAGAGGGGGCGAGCGCATGAGTAAGGATTTGCTTTTGGAGATCGGGACAGAAGAAGTGCCGGCTCACGCCATGCCGGGGATTTTAGCAGAGCTGAAAGAAAACGCTGCTAAAGCGTTTGACGATTTACGGCTGGAATACGGCGCGATACGGACGCTGGGAACGCCGCGGCGCATGGCGCTTATCGTTGAAGAGCTGGCCGAGCGTCAGCCGGATGTGACGAGCGAGCGGCGCGGTCCTTCAATACAGGCGACCTTCGACGCTGACGGTCACCTGACGAAAGCGGCGCAGGGCTTCGCCCGCGGGGCAAAGATTGCTCCCGACGATTTAGTGAAGAAAGACGGTTACGTTTACGCGACAATCCACGAAGCGGGCCAGGAAACGGCGCGGCTTTTAGAAAAACTCTTGCCGGATCTCATTGCCGGACTGAGTTTCCCCAACCGTATGCGCTGGGGCGATCTTGATTTTTCTTTTATCCGTCCGCTGCGCTGGCTCGTCGCTCTCTACGGCGATACGGTTGTCCCTTTCACGCTGGCAAAAATTTGCTCCGGGCGTTCCTCTCGGGGGCATCGCTTCCTCGGGCGGGAGACGTTTGATATCGCGCGGGCGGCGGATTATGAGGCGGCCTGCGAAAAGGAATACGTTATCGTCGATCCGATGCGCCGCCGTGCCCTGATTCGCGCGCAAATTGAAAACGTCGCGAAGGAAAACGGCGGGACGGCGGAAATATCCGCGGGGCTTTTGGAGGAAGTCACTTATCTCGTCGAATACCCGACGGCGCTTGCCGGAAAATTCGAAGAAAAATATCTGGCGCTTCCTCCCGAGGCCGTCATCACGCCTATGCGCGATCATCAGCGCTATTTTCCGGTAAAGGACGCGGCGGGGAAACTCTTGCCGCTTTTCATCACGGTGCGTAACGGCGGAACGGAATACCTCGATATTGTTCGCCGCGGCAATGAACGCGTCCTGCGCGCCCGGCTCGCCGACGCGCAGTTCTTCTTCAATGAGGATCGGAAAAAGACGCTGGAACAGCACCGCGAAAAGTTGAAAACCGTCGTCTTCCAGGAAGGGCTGGGAACCGTCTACGAAAAAACGGAGCGGCTGGAGCGGTTGGCGGCATTTATCGCCGACGCGCTGGACGTCGATCCCGACGTGAGAAAGAGGGCGCGGCGGGCGGCGCTCCTTTCGAAGGCGGATCTCGTCACCGGCATGGTAACGGAGTTTACCGAGTTGCAGGGCGTCATGGGACGTGAATACGCCCGCCTTGACGGCGAAGAAGAAGAAGTCGCGCAAGCGATCGACGAGCATTATCGGCCGCGTTTCGCGGGAGACGCAGAGCCGCAGACGGTGTCGGGGCGTATTGTCAGTCTCGCCGATAAGATGGATAATCTTGTGGCGACGTTTAGCCGCGGCCTTATTCCCACCGGCTCGCAGGATCCATTCGCTCTGCGCCGGCAGGCCCTGGGGATGGTGAATATGCTCATCGAGGCGAAATATAGCCTCTCCGTCGCAGCGCTCACCGACGCAGCGATGGACGAGCTGGGGATAGCCGGGGAAGCGGCGCGCGATAAGATGCGTTGCGATGTCGCCGCCTTTTTGCGACTGCGGCTGAAGAACGTCTTCGACGACGTCGGTATTCGCTACGACGTGGCGGAGGCCGTGCTCGCGGACAGCGACGACGTATACGCCTGCTTTCAACGGGCACAGGCGGTGGCGGAAGCCGTCAAAGGCGGCGCTATGATGCCGGTTATTCAGGCCTTCGTCCGCGCCGGAAATCTTGCGGTAAAAGCGGAAAACGACGTGATCGATCCGGCGCTTTTCGTCGTGCCGGAGGAAAAGGCGCTTTATCAGGCCTTTACTTCAACGGCGAGTGCCGTCGAAAGCCTGATCGAGGGGCAGGATTACATGGGGGCCATCGACGCTCTTTCAGATCTCGCCGCGCCCATCAACGCGCTTTTCGACGCGGTAATGGTCATGGATAAAGATGTGAAGATAAGGAATAATCGCCTTGCGCTTCTCCTTCTGGTTGACCGTCTGATCCGCCGGGTCGCTGATTTTAGCAAGCTCATTCTCTAAGCGGCAGGGGATTTTGCCGTCGGATTTATCGCAAGCAAAAAATAACCGCCCCACAGTCGACAGACCGAAAGGGGCGGTTATTTTTTCGGCAGGTTGTTATTCCGTCAGCAAAATTTCGCCGGTGACGACGTTGTAGCGGACGTGCTGGAGCTTGCGCGTTGTATCCTCTTGTTTAAGCTGAACCTTGCCGGTGAAATCGGCGATTTTCGTATCCCAGTTGAACTGCGCTTCATCGGAGCGAATGGCAAGGGCGCTGCGCTCAAAATTGGCGCCGCCGGTGATATGAGCGGTACTCTTTCCGCCTTCGACGTAGAGCGTTTGCCCGGTAAAGAGAATGTCGCCTTCGACGAGGCGGATGTGATCCTGCGCCCAGACTTCGAGCGTCGCAAGGCTCACCTGCGCATGGTCGGCGGTGATGATGCGATCCTTGAAGCGGACGGTGACGTTGCCGTCAAGCAAATAGCGCATGGTGGCAACATCGAAAGATTGATGGTCGGCACTGACCTCGGGGCGCTCGGCAAAAGCAACAACAGACGAAAACGCCGCCAAAAGCAGGGTTAAAAGAAAAATACGAAGGAGTCGCAAAGAAATACCTTCTTTCCAAAAGTACAGAGACTCTTTTGAGTCTTAGAGAGATTATACCTTTCCCCCTTACAGGGCAAGAACTTGTTCATAAAGCGCGTCGAGCTGTTCTTTTGCGGGGACATTAGCGACGCGCACCTTTTCCAGGCAGATGTCGCAGCCTGCGGCGGAGAGAGCGTCCTCCACCTGCGCGATGCTTTGCCCGCCCCAGCCGTAGGAGCCGAAAGCGAAGGCCTTCCGTCCTTTGGGAACGAAGCCTTTCAGATAGCAGAGAAAAGCGGCTACCGACGGCATCATCTGATTGTTCAGCGTCGGGGAACCGACGGCGAGGTATTTGCTCGTCAGAACTTCGGTGATGACGTCGGAAATTTCATCAACGCGCAGGTCAAAATAAGCGACAGGAATATTGCGGGCGGTAAAAGCGTCGGTAATGGCGCGGGCAAGGAGCTCCGTCGAGCCCCACATGCTGTCAAAGACTACGACGGCGCGATCTTCAAGCTCGCTTTCGCTCCATTTTTTGTAAGCAGCAAGAATGTCCGGGATGTGCGAGCGCCAGAGGACGCCGTGGCCGACGGCAATCAACTCGAGCTCGAGGGCCGAAACCGCTTTGAGAGCGGCCTGCGCTTGCTTGCCATAGAGCATAAGTATATTGGCGTAATATTTTTTCGCTTCCGCCATGACGACGGCAAGGTCGTTTTCGTCGTCAAAGAGGCGGTTGGAAGCTAAATGCTGGCCAAAGGCGTCGTTAGAAAAAAGGATTTTCTCTTCCGGGCAATAGGTGACCATGCTGTCCGGCCAGTGAAGCATAGGCGTGGCAATAAAGCGCAGGGTGCGCTTTCCTAAGGACAGCGTGTCGCCGTTTTTGACCGCCTGATAAGCGAGATCGCCGTAGCGGGCGGAAAGGGCTTTCAGTCCCTGCGGGTCGCTGGTGAAAATTTTGGCGTTCGGGCAATGACGTGTCAAAAAGGGAATGCTGCCCGAATGATCCGGCTCGGCGTGATTGGAAACGATGTAATCGATGCGCGCCGGGTCGATGACGGACGCAATGCGAGAGAGCAGCTCGCTGGCGAAGGGGCGTTTTACGGCGTCGATCAGCGTGATCTTATCGTCGAGAATGAGGTAGGCGTTGTAAGAAGAGCCGCGGCTTGTCGCGTAACCGTGGAAGCTGCGCATGGCCCAATCGACGACGCCGACCTGATAGATATCAGGTCGGATTTTGATTGCTTTCATAGAAAAGTGCCTCCTTATGTTCAAGAGAGGGGATTGCGGCTTCATTCATCGGGAGTATCTCTGCTTGTTGTCCGTGCTTAGCGCCAGAGATCGGCGGCTTTTTTCGCTTCCGCCCATTCGGCGTTGACCCGGGCGGCGATGAGCTGCTTGCCGATGATGTCCTGATGAAGACCGTCGAGCGCCAGCCATTGGGGAAGAAGTCCGCCGGCGGAATACGCGGCGAAGGCGCGGGCGGTGTCGATGTGCGGCTGGCAGCGCAGATAATCGTTGAAGGCCGCGAATTTTTCCCGCCACATGGGATCGGTAGGCTCGTCAAAGGCGCGGGCGATATTTTCCGGATTGATGGGCGGAAGCGTCAGGAAAATAGGCTTTATTCCGTATTGACGGCATTTTTCCTTGATCGCCTCCATATTTTCAATGGCAAAGTCCACGGTGAAATCTTCCGAGCGCAGGTCGTTCGTGCCGCCCATGATCAGAAGATAGCGAGGGTGAAAAGGCACGACGTCGCGCTCGAACCGCTCTCGCATATCGCGGGAAATGTCGCCGCTCTGCGCGAGGTTCAGCGCCGAGAAGGTGAGATAGTGAAGCCAGCTGTATTCGAGATTTTCCGGACCATAGGAGATGTGGCCGCCGCCGTGGCTGATACTGTCACCGAAGACGGCGATTTCCCAGTGGTCGCTGGGAGAGGTGCGAAAGCGTCCGGCCTTTGACCAATCGCCCAGCGGTTGTCCGGCATCATCAAGAGCGCGGACGCGCCAGTAGTAAACGGCGTCGCCAAAGCGAGGCTCGGGATCGTACAGTTCGGCGCTTGGTGAGAGCAAGCGGGCGATGGGACGCGCCGCGAGAGTTTCCTCCGGATTCTCGTGGTAAAGCTCGATCTCAAAGCTGCTTGCGTCGTGCGGGCGCACCCAGTTATAGACTGGGTAGAGAAGAACGGATCCGTTGCCCTGATCGTAGGGCGAGCGGATGACCGGCGCGGCCATGGACGGTACGCCGACGCGGGTATAGAGCGACGTCGGATCGCTAAAGGGACTGATGGGCTGTCGCTCCAGATTGAGGCTGCGGACCCGCCACCAAAGAGGAGCGTCGGGCGTAGGAGAGCAGATGGCAGAGAGCGGCAGATTAATCGCATTGGTGTAAATTTCGGAAGTACGAAAGACGGCCCGGTCGTCCGCCGCGTCTGGGGCAAGTGCTTTAGGGAGGGCGTCGAATATCTCGATTTCATAGGCGACCGCGTAAAAATCCGGTTTCCAGCTGAGAAGCGGCGAAAGCGAAAGGGGCGCTTCCGGCGAGGAGACGGTCAAATCGCACGGGGGCGGCTGGGTAATGCTCACGCCGCAGGTCTCCCGCCCCGGCGCGGCAAAAAAGAGCGCCAAGATTGCCAGACCGGCCGCTTTGTGCCGGATGCCTAAGGCGAGAAAAGGAAAGCGCATATCATTCACCTTCGTTTCGTGTCCGTTGCGGCGCGCCGGGAATTTCCTTTTTGCCGCGTATTTTGGCGCTCGATCTCCATACGGCGGCGAATGAGCTGCTCGACCCAAGCGGGCGGCGTCAGTTCGCCGCGCTCCCAGCGCTCGATGGTATGGGGCGGAATCTTAAACAGGCGGCTGAGGTCGTCTGGAGACCATCCTGCCTGCATACGGTACATAGTGATCCGGTTTGCCATAAAGCCGCACCCCTTTCTCCTGGCCACGCGGCACCGTGCGCACCTCGGAAAACTGCTTTGATTTTACTACATTTCCCGAGCTTTGGCAAAATATTCCCCCGCCGATACCAGTATCGCGGAGAAAACTGAAAAGCGGCTGGCATTTTTTGGCGCGGCAACGCCTCGTCATTTCCGGCTGAAAAGAGTATAATAAAGAATAAGATTGTAAAGCGGGTTTTCTGTTCAGAGAAGGAGGGGAAACGGTTGATGAAAAAGTTTAGTGCGGCCGTCGTTTTCCTGCTGCTTTTGGTGGGAACGAGCGTCTGGTATTTCGGATATCACACGAAGACGCCTGAATATTCGCTGGGGCTTATCCGCACGGCGATAGAAAAGCACGACCGGGAAACGTTTCAAAAGCATGTCGATCTCGATAGCGTTTTAGCGTATGGCCTTGACGATTTTTTGGCCGCAACCCTGCAGGAAACGGAGGATCATCCGCTGCAGGAGATCATCGCGCAGGGGATTCTTAACGCTATAAAACCGGCGATCGTCAGCGGCCTGCGGGAAAGTATTTTAACCGAGGTGGAAAAAGGAAGCGCGGGCGATCGCCCCTTGGGAACGGATGAGCTGATGCGTCGAACCGGACTGCGGCAGGCGGCGTTTAAGGGCATCGATCATGTAACGCGGAACGGCAAAGTCGCGGATGTGGGAATCGCTATTGATGAGCCGGAGCTGGGCCCGTATGTCCTTAAATTGCGGATGGATGAGCTGGAGGATGGGACATGGCGGGTTACGGAGATTACCAATCTGGGGAATTATCTGGCGGCGCTGGCTGAAGCCCGGCGGGCGGCGCAGCGGCAGTACCTGGAAGAAACGCAGCCGATCATCGATCAATACGACGAGGCGCTGGAACAGATACGAGGGAAATCGCCGCTCGCAACGCCCGAGCTGGTGGAAAAGATGAAGGAGAACCGGCAGGCACTGGCGGAGGCTTTGGCGGCGGTACCGACGCCGGAAGCGGCGCGCCTTATCGCCGACCGTCGGACAGAATATATCGCGGCGACGCAGGAGTATTTAGAGGGGATTGCGAAGGAGCTCGCGGGAGATGACTCTTTTGATCGTCTGCGCGAGACTCGGGACGCGAATGTGAAAGCCGCCGAACTGGAAGGCGAGGTGCAGCGACTGGAGGAGAAAATCCGCGGGGAAACGTAAGCAGCATGTCGCCGTGGGCGTGTTTTTATGGGTTAATCGATGGCTTGTGTCAGCGCACAAGCCGCTTTTTCTATGCGGAAGGAAAGGGCTTTCCAACGCTGTGACCGAATCGACAAACATGGGGGTATTCGTGGGTCCTCATGATGCCCAAGATTTTTCTATTCCGCAAAAAAAATTCTATGGTATAATGGAAAAATGAGAGAATTCTTAAAGTAAAGAGGCAGTTTGCCGGTTTCTTTCAGGTTCGCGGTCTATTATGGATGCGGGACGATGAGGAGAGGGTGGCGGTCATGATCCAGATGAAAGATGTCTCCAAGGTATACGAAAATGGCGCGGTGGCTCTTGAACATATTGATGTTTCCATTGAGAAGGGAGACTTCGTGTTTATTGTCGGTGCGAGCGGGGCGGGAAAGTCAACGTTTATCCGCCTGCTCTTTCGCGAGGTGCTGCCGTCAGGCGGCTCGCTTGAAGTGAATGGACATGATGTCATCCATATGTCGCACCGTGAGGTCCCTTACCTGCGGCGGGAGTTAGGCGTTATCTTTCAGGATTACCGACTGCTTCCCGATAAGACTGTGTTTGAGAACGTAGCGTTCGCCATGCAGGTCATCGAGGCGCCGCGCCGTCGTATTCAGCACAGCGTAAACGCGGTGCTGGATATCGTCGGGCTGCGGGATAAATACAAGTGCTTCCCTTCCCAGCTGTCAGGCGGGGAGCAGCAGCGCGTGGCGATTGCCCGGGCGATCGTGAATAATCCGGCGCTGGTAATCGCCGACGAGCCAACGGGAAATCTGGATCCGGAAACGTCGTGGGAGATCATGGATATTTTCAAGCGGATCAACGGCGGCGGCACGACCATCGTGATGGCGACGCACGATAAGCATATCGTCGATACGATGAAGAAGAGAGTTATCGCCATTGAGGACGGCCACATCGTTCGCGATGAGGCGCAGGGGGTATACGGCTATGAAAATTAGGACGAGCGAGTATGTCGTCCGTGAGGTTTTCTTTTCGCTGCGGCGCAACAGCTGGATGGCGTTCGCTTCCATCGGGACGGTGGCGGTGTCGCTGTTCGTTTTCGGCATGTTCCTTATTATCGTAATGAATATGAATAAAATGGTCGCCGCGCTGGAGTCACAGGTGGAGATCAGCGTTTATCTGAAAGACGAGACGACGGAGCCCCGGATTGAAAAGCTGGAGGAACAGATCGCCACTTTGCAGGGGATTGAAAAAGTGACCTTTGTCGGCAAGGAAGCGGCTCTGACGCGCTTTAAAGAGCGTCTGGGGGATCAGCAATTTTTGCTCGACGCGCTGGGAGACGTGAACCCGCTTCCCAATTCCTTTGAGGTACTGGTACGGCGCCCGGATATGGTCAAAACAGCGGCGGCGTCGATTGAGCAAATGGACGGCGTAGAGATGGCGAAATACGGGCAGGATGTTGTGGAACATCTCTTTGACATCACGCGCCTGATCCGTCTCTTTGGGGCGATATTGATGGTGCTTCTCGCCGGAGCGACACTGTTTATTATATCGAATACGATTCGACTGACAGTTATCGCGCGGCGCAAGGAGATCGCCATTATGAAATACGTAGGGGCGACGGATTGGTTCATCCGCTGGCCGTTCCTTTTGGAAGGAATTGTACTGGGCTTTGCCGGGAGTATTCTGGCGCTCGTGGCGCTGCGGGTGGCTTACGGGATGATCACGGCGAAGGTTTATGATACGTTGGCATTTTTCCCGCTGCTTCCGCTTTACCCGTTTCTTGATTACGTCGGCCTCGTGCTGCTTCTGTGCGGCATGTTCATCGGCGCGATGGGGAGCACGATTTCCCTGAAGCGGCTGCTGAAGGCATGATGGGGGGCGTGCCGATGAGAACCGTGAAAACGCGCTTTCTGGCGGCAATGCTGACGCTGATATTATTGGCGCCGCTTCCCGTGGCGCGGGCGGACGATGACGAGACTGAGGAGCTGGAGCAGCAGCTCGAAAATTTACGCCAGCAGGCGGAAATACAGCAAGAGAAAACGGAGCAGATCCAAGGGCGTATCGATACGGTATCGGAGCAGATACGTCAGCTTTCGGCCGCAGTGAGCGAGGCGGAGCGGGATTATCGGGCCGTCAAGCAGGATCTTGACGCGGTTGAGGCGCGGATCGATGAAAATCAGGCGCTCCTCGAACGAACGGAGGCCGATTTAGCCGAGAGAACAGGAATATTGCGCCGTCGCGTGCGCGATATTTATATTAACGGGCAGGTGAGTTACGTTGACGTGCTCTTTGGCGCGCGGGATTTCAAGGATTTTATGACGCGGATGGACCTTTTGGCGCGCGTGATCCGCAACGATTTCCAGTTGGTGCAAAAGGTTCTGGCGGATAAACGGGTGGTGGAAAAAGCCCGGGCTGAGCTGGAAAAAGAGCGGGCGGCGCAAGCCACGCTGGCTAAGGAAGCTGACGCGCGGCAGCAGGAGCTTCGCCAGCGTAAGCGGGAAAAGGATCGCTTGCTGGAAAAAATGGAAACGGACAAAGAGCTTTCACAGCAGGCATACGAAGAAATTGTCGCGGCATCGAAGGAGATAGAGAAGCTCATTCGACAGAGCCGTTATCATTATTCGGGACCGACGACCGGATCGGGGGGAATGATCTGGCCGATTGAAGGCGAGATTACGTCGCCTTTTGGCTGGCGCGTGCATCCGATTACCGGCGATGCTCGCTTTCACAGCGGAATCGATATCGGCGGCGATTATGGCGATCCCATTCGCGCGGCGGCAGCCGGGCAGGTGATCTACGCCGGATGGATCTCGGGCTACGGGTATGCGGTTATCATTGATCACGGCGGCGGGATATCGACGCTTTACGGACATAATGAGTCGCTGGCGGTCAGCGAAGGCCAGATGGTAGCGCAGGGGCAGGTTATCGCCTATTGCGGATCGACGGGGAACTCGACGGGGCCGCATTGCCATTTTGAGGTGCGCGAGGGCGGCGAGCCGGTGGAACCGCTGGGCTATTTATGAGAAACGGCGAAGTTTTTGCCGTAGGATAGGTGATATTTTTTGAAGGGTTCAGGAAAAATCCGCTATTTCATAGCCGGGATATTAGCGGCAGCGGTCCTGCTCGTGGGCGTGGTGCTCGTAGTAGTCTGGGTGTTCGACGTTAGCTTTTCCAAAACGGTGCAGATGGCTCGCTTCATAGCGGCCATGCGCTACGTCGAAGTTGAATACGTCGACGAGGTCGATCCCGCGAAACTGATGGATGGCGCAATTGCCGGCATGGTGAAATCGCTGGGCGATCCGTACTCGGTTTATCTGAGTCCGGAAATGTACCAGCGGATGAAAGATCACACCAGCGGACAGTTCGGCGGGATTGGCGTCGTTATGGGTTTTGAGGACGGGGTCAATATTATCTCGGTCATGCCGGGAACGCCGGGCGAGGCGGCGGGGCTGCGGGTCGGCGATAAAATTCAGGCGGTGGACGGGACGCCGGTGGAGGATCTGGGCCCGGAGGAGGTGGCGCTCCATATCCGCGGTAAAGCGGGGACAGAGGTTGTGCTGACCATTCGCCGCTCCGGTGAAGAGCCGAAGGATTACGTCATTACCCGGGACAACATTCATGTCCGCACGGCAGCAGGCCAGATGCTCTCGGAGAATATTGGCTATATTCGCATCAGTTCCTTCGCGGAAAATACAGCGCAGGAGTTTCAGGAGACGTATGACGAGCTGGCGAAAGAAGGCATGAAGGGGATGATCATCGACCTGCGGGCGAATCCGGGCGGCTTCATCAAGACCTGTGTGGACATTGCGCAGCAGTTGGTGCCGAAAGGTCCTGTCGTATCGGTCGTACAGCGCGACGGTACGCGGCAGGAATATGATTCAGATCTCGCTGCGCCGCCTTATCCGCTCGTCGTTCTTATCGACGGGAACAGCGCCAGTGCGTCGGAGATTCTGGCCGGGGCGCTTCAGGATACCGGCGCGGCTACGCTGGTGGGGACGACTTCTTACGGCAAGGGGTCAGTGCAGATGGTTATGCCGATTCCCGGCGAGGATGACGCGATAAAGCTGACGATCGCCAAATACTACACGCCGAATGGCCGCAGCATCAACGGAACCGGTATCGAGCCGGATATCGCCATAGCCTCAGAGCCGGGAGCGGTGGAAGACGAGCCGCTCAAAAAGGCGCTGGAAGTTCTGCGAGAGAAAATGGCGCCGCCCGCCGTGCCGTGAGCGATTTACTGTCCGGCCAAGGGAAAAGACGCTCACAAAAGATGGCCTTGCTCCGTAAATTGCGGGGCAAGGCCATCTTTTCGTTTCGGCGGACGGCTGCGGCGTTTTCAGTCCGGCAGAATCGAGGGGCTGTCGGTGATGGTGGAGAGGATGACGATGGTTTTAGTCTTGACGACGCCGGGGGAGTTTTTGATGCGGGTAAGGAGTTTTTCCAGCGTCTGGGTGCTTTCCGTGAGAATTTTCAGCGAGTAATCAAAATCGCCGGTGATGTAATAACATTCTTTGATTTCGCTTTCGTTTTTGACAAGCGCAGCGAAATGGTCGCCGTTTTTCGGATTGTCAAAGCGGAGGAAAATCAGGGCCATCAGATGTTTATTCAGCTTTTCCGGGGCGAGGACCGCCGTGTACTGGCGGATGACACCGGAGGCCTCGAGCTTTTTCAGCCGTTCGCTGATAGCGGGAAGGGAAAGGGTGATTTCTTCACTGAGTTCTGAGAGCGTTATCCGGGCGTTCGCTTGTAATTTCTGCAAAATTTTCCGGTCAATGTCGTCCATGTTTTACGCCGCCTTTCAATAGTGATATAATGAGGCGATAATGCCTCCCTGCTTATTATAATGTACAGGATAGGCGTTTGTCATGCTTTTCCCGGTTGCGAGGCAGGGGCGCGGGGAAACAAAAGGGCAGAAAAGCTGGAAGAAAGGGGGTAAACGGGGTGAAAAAGGCGGGACGCAGCGCGGCGGCGCGGCGAGAACAGCAGAAAATCAACAACCATATCCGTTGGGGCGTGGTTTTGACGTGGCTGCTGTTCTTCGCGCTGGCGGGGCGTTACGGCTATTGGCAGCTTGTCGAGGGAGACGAATTGGCGGCGCGGGTTCGTCGCGAATCCGGCGAGGCGGAGGTTGTGCAGTCGCCGCGCGGTGCTATTTTGGATCGCAACGGCAAGGAACTGGCGGTAAGCCTGATGATGAAGTCCCTGTTCATCGACCCGAATAATGTTCAAGACGCGGCGGCGGTGGCGGCGAAGCTTGCGCCGCTCATTTCCCTGACAAAAGAGGAAATATTGCGGGACATCGACCAAGGCGGCGGTTTTGTCTGGGTGAAGCATTTCCTCTCGACGGATGAGGTGGCGGCGGTTCGAAAACTCATTCGTGAGGAGGAATATAATTGTCTGGGCTTTCAGGAGGAGCCGCGCCGCTTTTACCCTAACGATGAACTGGCCGCCAATGTTCTGGGGTTCGTCGGCACAGACGATATCGGGTGGGACGGTATAGAGCAGGCTTATGATAAGAGCATCAAGGGAGAGGAAGTCGAGACTTATGTTCAGATGGACAATGCCAGCAGCCGCCCTATCCTGGATTCCATTTTCGTCCGTCAAAACTATGAGGGCGATCAATGCAAAACGGTCGAGCTGACGATCGATTCGACGATCCAGTTTATGGTTGAAGAGGCGATTGACGCGGCGATTTTGGAGACGAACCCGCTGTCAGTCACGGCGATCGTCATGGACCCAAAGACCGGCGAGGTGTTGGCGATGGCTTCGCGGCCAACCTACAACCCGAATCGCTTCGGCGAGTATCCGCCGGAGCTGTGGAAAAATCGCGCGGTTTCTTCGATCTACGAGCCGGGCTCGACCTTTAAATCGATTGTCGCGGCCGCGGCGCTGCAAGAGGAAATCGTGGCGCCAAACGATTGGTTCCACGACCCGGGGTATGTTATGGTGTCGGAACGGCGGATCCAGAACTGGAACGGGGAAAGCTTCGGAACGGTCACTTTTACCGACGTTGTGAAGCATTCGCTGAACACAGGATTTGCCCTGCTTGGCCTTGATCTCGGGGCAGAGCGCTTGACGAAGTATGCGAAGCGCTTCGGCTTTGGGGAGAAGACGGGAATCGAGCTGCCGGGGGAGGAAGAGGGCATCCTGTTCAACCCGGAGGATATGCGGGATTCGGATATCGCGACGATGGCCATCGGGCAGAGTATCGCGGTGACGCCGCTTCAGCTCGTGACGGCGATGGCGGCTATTGCCAACGACGGTATTTTGATGAAGCCGCACATTGTACGTTTGGTGCGCAACGCCGACGGCTCTGTCTATGAAGAAACGAAACCGGAGGAAGTGCGGCGGGTCATCGAATCGGTGACGGACAAAACGTTGGTCGGTCTTTTAGAGCAAGTCGTCGCGACCGGCGGCGGAAGCAAGGCGCAGGTCGCGGGTTACCGTATCGCCGGTAAGACAGGGACAGCGCAGAAGGCCGATCTGGACAGAGGGGGGTATATGGACGGGCACTATATTGCTTCTTTCTGTGGTTTCGCACCGGTCGAGGATCCACGGCTGGTGCTTCTGGTAGTCATCGACGATCCGTCGGGCGTATACTATGGCGGCCAGATCGCCGCGCCGGTGGGCAGCCAGATTTTCTCCCAGCTTTTGCGCTATCTTCACGTCGAGCCGTCAAGTGATCCTTTCGCCGGACAAAAGCCCGGTAAGAGTACGCCGCCGGAAGCGCCGGGAACCGGCAGCCGAGTGGTGGTTCCGTCGGTGCTGGGACTCGATGCGGCGGAGGCGACGCTGCGCCTTGAAGCAGCGGGCCTGAAGATTGAGCCCTCGGGTCGGGGGATCGCGATTGGGCAAAGTTCCCCGGAGAATGCGGTGCTTCCTCGAGGGACGACGGTTGTCGTGCAGTTTGAACCGGAGTGAAAATTTATGTTTTATCGCGGGCGGCGACGTAGTGGCAGGATTTTTCCGCCGCCCGTCGAAATCTAAAGACAAAGAAAAGGCCGCGGACGGAGAACAGGCGGTTTCGGATAAAAAGTGAAAAGAAAAGGGGCAGGGGCATGGAGCATAAGGCGGACGTCGCGATCATCGGCGGCGGCGTCATCGGCACCGCGATTTTAGCGGCGCTGGCACGCTATGAGCTGGACTGCGTGCTGCTGGAAAAGGAACCGGACATCGCCGCAGGGACAACGAAGGCGAACAGCGCCGTTTTGCACGCCGGGTTCGACGCGCCTTTCGGGACGCAGAAAGCGGTGATGAACGTCCGCGGCAATCAACTTTACCATGCGCTGGAAAAGGAACTGGCCCTCGATATTAAATGGACCGGTTCGCTCGTCGCGGCGTTGACAGAAGAGGACGAAGCGAAGCTGGTGGAGCTTAAGGCGCGGGGCGAAAAGAACGGCGTTCCGGGCCTGGAGATCTGGGACGGGGCGCGGGCGAGGCAGCAGGAGCCGAACCTTAACCCGGCGATTCGCGCTGCACTTTGGGCGCCGACGGCCGGCATTTGCTGGCCCTTTGGGATCGCGGCGGCGTTCGCGGAGAACGCGGCGCAAAACGGCGCTAGAATATGGCGGGACTGTCCGGTAACCGCCATTCGGACGGAAAACGGACAGGTTACGGCGCTAAAAACGCCACGGGGAGAAATTAAAACGCGGTTTGTCGTGAACGCTGCCGGAGTGTATGCTGATCGTGTCAGCGCTATGGCGGGGGACACGAGCTTTTCTATTCGGCCGCGGCGGGGCGAATATGTTTTGTTTGACCGCACGGCGCAGGATAAGATGGTGCGGGGGATCGTCTTTCCGGTGCCGACGAAAAACTCCAAGGGGATTCTCGTCGGCGCGACGACGCACGGCAACGTATTTATCGGCCCAAACGCGCAAGACATCGACGCTCGGGAGGATGTTGCCGTGACGGCGGACGGCATGGCGGAGATCATGATGGGGGCGAAACGGCTTTTGCCGGATATTCCCGGCTCGCTTGCCATTACCGAATTTGCCGGACTCCGGGCGATTTCTTCGACGGGCGATTTCGTGCTGGGGCCGTCGCCGGTCGTGCGGGGACTGGTGCAAGCGGCAGGGATTCAGTCGCCGGGATTAACCTCGGCACCCGCTATCGGAGAGTATTTAGCGGCGTATATTGCCAAAGAGACGGGTGCTGCTCCGCGCGTGGATTATCGCCCCGGGCGTCCGGCGCAGCCGGTATTTCGGACGATGACGCCGGAGGCGCAGGCGGCGCTCATCGCTCGCGATCCTCGTTACGGCCGGATTATCTGTCGCTGCGAAACGATCACCGAAGGCGAGATCGTCGATGCGATCCGCCGCCCCTGTGGGGCGCGCACGGTGGACGGCGTGAAGCGACGTACTCGGGCAGGGATGGGACGATGTCAGGGCGGGTTCTGCGGCCCGCGGGTCATTACGATCCTTGCCCGGGAGTTGGGGATAAGGGTGCCGGAGATCCGCAAGGACGGCGCGGCGTCGTACCTCTATTATGATAAGGCGGGGGGAGCGGCGACGTGAATCGAGAATACGACATTATTATCATTGGCGGCGGTCCCGGCGGTCTTTCTGCTGCCTATAGCGCCGCTCAACATGGCGCGAAGCGTATTCTGATCCTGGAGCGCGACCGCGAAGTAGGCGGCATTTTGCAGCAGTGCGTTCATAACGGCTTCGGGTTGCACCATTTTAAGGAAGAACTTACCGGCCCCGGCTATGCGCAGCGCTGCTATGACTTGGTGAAGGATCGTCCGGAGATTGAGATCCAGGTGGAAACGATGGCGCTGGAAATCCGCCCGGATAAGACGGTGCTGGCCGTCAGCCCGCAGTATGGGCGCGAGGAACTGGCGGCACGGGCGATTATCTTGACGATGGGCTGCCGAGAGCGCACCCGCGGGGCTATCCGTATTCCTGGCACGCGCCCGGCAGGCGTGTACACCGCAGGCGCAGCGCAGCGTATGGTGAATATGGAAGGGTACCTTCCGGGGCACGAGATCGTTATCTTAGGGTCGGGCGATATCGGTCTTATCATGGCGCGGCGCATGTCGCTGGAAGGCTGCCGGGTGAAAGCGGTGCTGGAAATTTGCCCGGTATCAAACGGCCTGACCCGTAATATCGTCCAGTGTCTTGACGATTACGGCATTCCCCTCTACCTCTCCCACACGATCGTGGCGATCGAGGGAGAAGAGAGGGTGAGCGCGGTGCGCGTGGCGAAGGTGGACGAGGCGATGAAACCGGTTCCTGGCACCGAATTTACGATTGCTTGCGATACGGTACTGCTCTCCGTGGGGCTGATCCCGGAGAATGAGTTGTCGCGGGGGCTGGGCATTGCTATCCATCCGAAAACGGGCGGGCCGGTCGTCGATCAGCACCGAGAAACGAGCGTTCCCGGCGTTTTCGCCGCCGGGAATGTCGTCCAAGTTCATGATCTGGTGGATTTTGTGTCCGAGGAAGCGGAGATTGCAGGGAAATACGCGGCGCTCACGGCGTTGGCCGAAGCGCCGACCGTTACGCGGGAAATCAATGTGCTTCCCGGTGCGGGCGTCAATACCTGTGTGCCGCAGAAGCTGCGGCTCACGGGTGACGGCGAAAAAATACGCCTTTTCATGCGAGCGGCGCGCCTGATACGCGGCGCACGACTGACGGTAGAGAGCGCGGGCAAAACGGTTCTCGAAAAGCCGTTGGCGATCGTCAAGCCGAGTGAAATGCTGGCCGTCGATCTTGACGCGGCACGCGTTGCCGGATTGACCGATGAGGTTACGGTCACGATTGGCAGGGAGGGATGAGCGTGGCGGCGGAGAAGAAGGTCTTTAACTGTATTATGTGTCCTCTGGGCTGCGAGCTTACAGCGGAGATCGAGGACGGCGTCGTCCTCACCGTAAAGGGAAATCAATGTCCGCGCGGTGCGAAATATGCGCGCGACGAGATTACCGCGCCGGTGCGAATGCTGACGTCGACGGTGCGCGTCACGGGCGGTACGCTGCCGCTTTTGCCAGTCGTATCGAAGGAGCCGCTGCCCAAGGGGCGGATCCTCGACGGGGCAGAGACGCTGCGCCAGATCACGGTGACGGCACCGGTCCATGTCGGAGATGTTGTCGCTTCAGATTTTCTCGGACTGGGCGTAGATATTGTGGCCAGCCGGGATATGCCCCTGGCTTGAGAGGAGGAATGACAATGACCGCTTTTCATGGCAAGCTTCCCGAACCGCCGGCGGAAGAAAAACGCGCAAAGCGAATGTTCAGCCGCAGTCAGTTTGGCAGTATGCTGCTTGCCGGGATATTGTTTCTTTATAGTTTACTCAGCAGCGATATAGCGCTGTCCTTTCTGACGATCTCCTTTCTCCTCTTCATGCTGCACCCCTTAGGAGAGAAAATCTGGGGAAAGACGCTGAGCAACGTCATGAAGGGCATGGCGATGGGAATGGGCTTTGGCGCGTTGATCATGGCGTTTTTATAACCGTATATCCGGCAGTTTTTGTTCGAGGGAAGGCGAAAAAAGGAGCCTTTCCTCGTTTTCGTTTTTCGTATTTTTAGATCGCTTTCATCTTACTGTGGCAGGAAAAAAGCGGTGATTGTAGAAGTATATCAATGAAAAGAAATCAATCAGTTTCGTTCGCAGGCAAACATTGCCGTGGGCAATAATCAGCACAACCGAAGGCGAGGAGGCGAATCTCATGGGAACTGAATGTGTGGCTATGATACTGGCTGGAGGACAGGGAAGCCGACTGGGTGTTCTGACGAAAAATGTCGCCAAGCCGGCGGTACCCTTTGGCGGTAAGTACCGGATCATTGATTTTCCCCTGAGTAACTGTGCGCATTCGGGCATTAAAAGGATTGGCGTGCTGACGCAGTACCGCCCCTTCGCGCTGCATAATTATGTGGGCGACGGCGGCGCGTGGGATCTCGACGGCCCTGACGGCGGCGTATTCATTTTGCCGCCTTATACTCGCGCCAAGGGGGCGGACTGGTACCGGGGGACGGCGGACGCTATTTATCAGAACCTGAATTTTATCGAAATGTCGGATCCGGCGTATGTCTTGGTTTTGTCGGGGGATCATATTTACGCGATGGATTACTCCCGGCTCATTGAAGCGCATAAGCGCAACAAAGCGGAGGCGACTATCGGCGTCATCGAGGTCCCTTGGAGCGAAGCATCGCGCTTTGGCATAATGGAAACGGACGAGACGGGACGCATCCAAAAATTCGTTGAAAAGCCCGCCGAACCGAAAAGTAATCTCGCTTCGATGGGCATCTATGTTTTCTCCACTGCCTTTTTACGTCGCTATCTGGAAGCCGACGCGAAGAACCAGCGCTCCAGCCACGATTTTGGAAAGGATGTCATCCCCCGGATGCTTGCCGACCGGGCGCGCCTTTATTCATATCCTTTCGCAGGGTATTGGAAAGATGTCGGGACAATCGAATCGTTGTGGCAGGCGAACATGGATTTTCTGGCAGAGGAGCCGCCCATCGATATCGGCGGCGAGTGGCGTATTCATTCGGCCAATTTGCCGATGCCACCGGAGTTTTTGAGCGCCGAGGCCGTTGTACGGCAGGCCTTGGTCAGCGAAGGGTCGATGATTTTCGGACGAGTGGAGCATTCCGTTATTTCTACGGGGGTACGTATCGCCCGGGACGCCCGGGTGACAAATTCGGTGGTTATGCCGTTTGCTGAGATTGGCGAAGGCGCGGTTGTCGATCATGCGATTCTGGGCTCAAGGGCGGAGATCGCGCCGGGAGCGCGGGTACGCGGGCAAGAGGGCGCTATCGCCGTCGTCGCCGAGGGCGAGGTAGTCTTGCCGGACGAGGCGGCGCAGCAGGTGGGATGAGAAGAAGGGAAGCGTGAAGCATGGAACGCGTCATGGGACTTCTTGATTTGCAGCGGAACGAGACGCGCCTGCAAGAGCTTACCGCGCGGCGGACGATCGCTTCGTTGCCCTTTGCCGGGCGCTATCGGATCATTGATTTTCCCCTGTCGAGTATGGTGAACTCGGGGATTCGCAACGTAGGCGTGTTGCTTCCCGAACAGTCGCGGTCGATTCTTGACCATCTGCGCTCCGGGAAAGACTGGGGGCTGGCGCGCCACCATAAGGGGCTTTTCTATTTGCCGCCGGTTCCTGCGGAGAATGGACAGATCGAGGGCGATCTGCAAAATGTCTATTCCAATCTTGATTTTATTGAAAACAGCAACGAAAACTATGTGATTTTCGCTCGGGTTAACGCCGTCTACAATATTGATTTTTCTTCGGTACTGCGGTTTCATCAAAATACAGGGGCGGATATCACGGTGGTCGTTTCCTCAGCGAGCTGCGACGACACGGCGGACAGCATCGTGATCAAAAAAGCGGCAAACGGTCTGGCGGAAGATATTTCTCTGCGCCCGTCGGTCGCTAAGGGCGAGCTGCGATCGTTGGGCGTTTATCTGATGGAAAAAAAGTGTTTTACACGGCTCATTCGCGAAGCGTTTGAGCACGGCGGGAAAGATTTTCGCCGCGACGTCATCGTTCCTGCGCTGTCACGCCATACGATCTATGCTTGGGAACATACCGGTTTTGCCGCGCGGATATGTTCGATTCGCGGCTTTTATAAGGCGAATATGGCGATGCTTCGGCCGGCGATCTGGGAGGAAATGTTCCGGCGCGAGGGAGCGGCAGTGATCACCAAGGTCAAGGATATGCCTCCCGTTCGCTACAAAGAAGGGGCGAAGGTGAAAAATTCCTTGATCGCAAACGGCTGCGAGATATACGGGCAGGTAGAAAATAGCATCTTGTTCCGGGGCGTTCGCGTGGCTCCGGGCGCTGTAATACGCAACAGTATCGTTATGCAGAAGGGGTCAGTCGGGGAGTTTTCGCAGCTTGACTGTGTAATCTGTGATAAGAACGTGGTGGTCACGCCGGAAAAATCTCTGCGAGGCGCGCCGACCTACCCGATTCTTGTTGGTAAGCAGGCCGTTATTTGACAGCGATCGTACCGCCTTCGCTATCCATAGAATGGCGAAGGCGTTTCCTGCTTTGCAAAGGATGCGAAGGCAGTATCGGAGGAGGATGAGGAATGGCCAGGAGAGAACGGGATGCGGCGGTGCGGGCGCTCCAGAAGCGCTTTATCATGACGGCGCATATTTTGTTCGGGCGCGCCCTGGAGGAACTGACCGATCAGGAGATTTACCGGACGATCACGGCGACGGTAAAGGAACTGCTCTCCGAGGACTGGATACGGACGAATCGGATGTACCGGGAAAAGCAAGCGAAGCAGGTTTATTATTTTTCTGTCGAGTTCCTTTTGGGACGGTTGCTCAATACGAACCTTATCAATCTGGGAATCAAAGATACGCTGGTGGAAGCGCTCAAGGGATTAAACCTCTCGCTGGCGCAATTTTACGACGAGGAGCCGGATGCCGGTCTGGGCAACGGCGGTCTCGGGCGGCTTGCCGCCTGCTTCATTGACTCGATGGCATCGCTGGCGCTTCCCGCGCACGGGTGCAGTATTCGCTATAAATATGGGCTTTTCGAACAGAAAATTATCGATGGCAATCAGGTTGAGCTGCCTGACCGTTGGCTGCGCGACGGATTCGCATGGGAGTATCGAAAGCCTGATAAGGCGGTTAATGTACGCTTTGGCGGCAACGCTTATATGCGGGAGAAGGACGACGGGTCGCTGGAGTTGGTGCACGAAGGCTATACGACAGTGCTGGCTGTGCCCTACGATGTGCCGGTGGTCGGCGCAGAAAATCACACGGTGAATACGCTCCGCCTCTGGAACGCGGAGGTTGATCGCGATCTTACCGCTTACGGGCTCCCCACGCAGGGGCAGCGGCAGGACTGGCAGCGCTACAAGCAGATGGTGGAAAGCGTCACGGAGTTTCTCTACCCCGACGACAGCTCGTACGAAGGACGGCGTTTGCGGCTCATTCAGGAGTATTTCTTTGTCTCCGCCGGCGTGCAGAGCATTCTGCGCTATATAAAAAAATCGCACATCGATATTCACCATATTTCCGATAAAATCGCCATTCATATCAACGATACGCATCCGGCGCTCGCCGTGGCGGAGATGATGCGGCTCCTCATTGACGAGGAAAATGTCACCTGGGCGGAGGCGTGGAAGCTGACGGTGGGGACGATGGCGTACACGAACCATACGATCATGCCGGAAGCACTGGAAAAATGGCCGGTTGATATGGTAAAAAGCCTTTTGCCGCGCATTTATCTCATTATCGACGAGATCAACCGGCGCTTTCTGGCGGATGTCCGCCACCAGTATCCGGACGACGAGGCGCGGGTGAGGGCGCTGTCCATCATTCAGGACGGACAGGTTCACATGGCGAGGCTCGCCGTTGTCGGCAGCCATAGCGTGAACGGCGTAGCCTCCATTCATACCGATATTTTGAAGCAGACGACGCTGCGGGAATTTTACGAGTTTTCCCCCGGGAAATTTAATAATAAGACGAACGGGATCACGCACCGCCGCTGGCTCATCGCGACGAATCCGGAGCTCGCTTCCATGCTGGACGAAACGATCACCCCGATATGGCGCAAGGAGCCGCTGCGTCTCTCTGATCTCGCGACGCATGCGGGGAATACCGCGCTTCTCGATCGGTTGGCGAAAATGAAGCTGACGCGTAAAAAAATGCTGGCTCGCTATGTCCGGGAAAAGACCGGCGAACGTCTGGATCCTGCGACGCTGTTTGATATTCAGGTGAAACGCATTCATTCGTATAAACGCCAGCTCATGAATATCCTGCACATAATCTATCTGGCGGATCGGATCCGCAGCGGCAAGAGCATTGACTATCTGCCGACGACGTTTTTCTTCGGCGGAAAGGCGGCGCCGGGGTACTATATCGCGAAGGAGACCATCCGGCTCATCTGCGCCGTCGCCCATAAAATTAACGATGATCCCGCCATTGGTAAAATTCTCAAGGTCGTGTTTCTGGAGAATTTCGGCGTTTCTTTGGGCGAGATCGTCTATCCGGCAGCCGACATTTCGGAACAAATTTCGACGGCCAGTAAAGAAGCGTCGGGTACCGGCAATATGAAATTCATGATGAATGGCGCGATCACCCTCGGCACGCTCGACGGTGCGAACGTCGAGATACGCGATGCCGTGGGCGACGCGAATTGCGTTATCTTCGGGCTGAAAGCGGAGGAAGTCCTCGCTTATTACGCCCGGGGCGATTATTCGGCGCAGGATGAATATTACGGTAACGAAGCGGTGCGCCGTGCTCTTGACAGCCTGATCGACGGCAGCTACGGTGACTTCCATTCAATTTATGACTACCTTTTGCAAAACAATGATGAATTCTTTATCCTCAAGGATTTTGATAGTTATCGCCAGGCGCACCGGGAAATTAACCGGCGGTACCTGGAGCCGCGCAGCTGGCGGCGCTCCATGCTCATGAATATCGCCTGCTCGGGACGCTTCTCTTCGGATAGAACGATCAGGGAATACGCGCGGGACATCTGGCATGTGGATCCGGTAAAGATTTTCTGAATGAAAGGAGATATCATGAAAACAGCGGCGTTGGCGGATTATGACCTCTATCTTTTCCATCAGGGAACGAATTATCACGCCCAGGAAATGCTGGGGGCGCATTATGTCCTTCAGGATGGTCGCCGCGGGGTACGCTTTGCCGTGTGGGCGCCGGACGCACGGACAGTCAGCGTCGTGGGAGACTTCAACGGCTGGGATACACGGGTAAATCCGCTGGAGCGCCTGCCGGACGGCGAAGTGTGGAGCGCTTTCCTGCCTGATCTGCCGCCGGATACAATATATAAATACGCTATCGAACCGCCGTGGGGCGGACCGTATATTCTGAAAGCCGATCCCTATGGTTTCTTCGCCCAGCGAAAACCGGAAACCGCGTCCCTTACCTATGATTTTCCCGATTACGCCTGGGGGGACGGCGACTGGCAGGAGGCACGCCAGAGGGGCGATTCCTATGAAAACCCCATGCTGATTTACGAGGTCCATCTCGGCTCCTGGCGGCGGACGCTGGAAGGCGATTATTTATCCTACCGTGATTTGGCGGAGCAGCTTGTCGCTTACGCCCGTGATATGAATTACACGCATCTTGAGTTTATGCCGCTCTGCGAGCATCCCTACGACGGCTCATGGGGGTATCAGGCCACAGGGTATTTCGCCGTGACGAGCCGCTACGGCCGGCCGGAAGATTTTAAATATCTTGTCGATCGCGCGCATCAAGCGGGGCTGGGCGTTATCATGGACTGGGTTCCGGGGCATTTTTGCAACAACGACGAGGGGCTGCGCCGCTTTGACGGGCCGAATCTCTACGAATCCGATAACCCGCAGCGGGCGGAAAATCGCCAGTGGGGGACGACGAATTTCGATTACGGGCGAACCGAAGTACAGAGCTTCCTCATCTCGAATGCGCTGTTTTGGCTGGAGGAGTACCATATCGACGGTCTGCGCATTGACGCCGTGGCGAATATGCTGTATCTCAATTACGGGCGCGAAGAGGGCGAATGGCAGCCGAACCGCTACGGCGATACCGGAAATCTGGAAGCAATGGAATTTTTGAAAAAGCTCAACATGGCGGTGTTCAAGTACCATCCCGGAGCGCTGATGATCGCCGAGGAATCTACCGCGTGGCCGTTGATTTCGAAGCCTGTCCACGTGGGCGGCATGGGCTTCAACTACAAATGGAACATGGGATGGATGAACGATGCTCTGCAATATATGAGCCTTGATCCGATCTATCGCAAGTGGCATCAGGATAAATTGACCTTTTCGTTGATGTATGCTTTTTCCGAAAATTTTATTCTTCCGCTGTCCCACGACGAGGCCGTACACGGGAAATGCTCGCTTTTGAGCAAAATGCCCGGGGATTACTGGCAGAAATTCGCCGGGCTGCGCGCCTTTTTCGCTTACTGGATGGCGCATCCGGGAAAAAAATTACTCTTCATGGGCGGTGAGTTCGGGCAATTCATTGAGTGGAATTTCGACGACAGCCTCGATTGGCACCTGATTGAGCAGTACGATAAGCATCGGGAGATGTTGGCGTTTTCTCGGGTGCTCAATCGGTTTTACAGAGAAAATCCGCCTTTCTGGGAGGTTGATTTCGACTGGACGGGATTTGAGTGGATCGATTGCCGCGACGCGGACAACAGCGTTCTGACGTTTGTGCGCAAGGCGAAAACCGGTGATTTTGTCGTGGTCGTTTGCAGCTTTACGCCTGAGGTGCGGCACGGTTATCGGATTGGCGTTCCGCTGCCGGGGGGTTATCGGGAAGTGTTTAACAGCGACAGGGCGGCTTTCGGCGGGTCGGATGTGAAAAATGAAGGGCCGCTTTATGCTGAGCCCACGCCGTGGCACGAGCGAGGGCAGTCACTGGTTCTGACGCTGCCGCCTCTGGGTGTAATCTATCTGCGGCACGAGCCGGAGAAAAGCACTGAAAGCAGTGAAGAAAGCGAAAAACAAGGGTAGCGCAGAGGTGCGTTTCGTTGATGAAGGAGGGTTTACCGTCATGTTGAAGGTCCTTTTTGTGGCGGCGGAAGCGACGCCTTTTATCAAGACCGGCGGATTGGCCGATGTGGCCGGTTCTCTGCCGAAAGCGCTCAAGGCTGCGGGTGCCGACGTTCGGGTCGTTCTGCCTAAATATGCTGGGATCCCAGACGAATACTGCCGCCAGATGGCGCATGTCCGCCATACGGAGATTTCTGTGGCGTGGCGGAGAAAATACGCCGGAGTTGAGAAGCTTAAGGCGGGTGGGATCACTTGGTATTTTATCGACAATGAGGAATATTTCGGCCGGGACGGCTGTTATGGTTACGGCGACGATGCGGAACGGTTCACTTTCTTTTGCCGGGCCATACTGGAACTTTTGCCGGCGCTCGATTTTTGGCCGGATATCATTCACACGAACGACTGGCATACGGCGCTCCTTCCTGTTTTTTTGAAGCTCGATTATCAAAGCGACGGGCGATATGCTCACATTCGCAGCGTTTTTACGATTCATAATCTCAAGTATCAGGGAATTTTCCCGAAGGAAATCATGACCGACGTCCTCGGGCTGGATTGGAAGTATTTTAATAACGGCGATTTTGAATATCACGACGCGGTTAATTTCATGAAGGGCGGCATCGTCTACGCCGATCACCTCACAACGGTGAGCCGTACCTACGCGGGAGAGATTCAGTATGAATACTTCGGCGAAGGGCTGGACGGTCTTTTGCGAAGCCGCCGCGACAGCCTCACAGGAATCGTCAACGGCATCGATACGACGCTGTACGATCCGGCAAACGATCCGAACCTGGTAAAAAATTATGACCGCGGCACGGCGCTGAATAAGATCGATAATAAAGTGGCACTGCAGCGCCAGCTTGGCCTGCCCCAGCGCCGGCGGACGCCGATGATCGCGATGGTTACCCGGCTGGTGGAGGCGAAGGGGCTTGATCTGGTCGTGCGGATTATCGACGAGCTGCTGCTCCATGAGGATTTTCAGTTCGTTTTGCTGGGCGTCGGCGACCGGTTCTATGAGGACTGGTTCCAGGAACTGGCGTGGCGGCACCCGCCAAAGGTATCTGTCAATATTTATTTCGATAACGAGTTGGCGCAGCGCATCTACGCCGGAAGCGAGATGTTCCTGATGCCGTCGATGTACGAGCCGTGCGGAATCGGGCAGCTTATCGCCCTGCGCTACGGCTCTATCCCCATCGTGCGGGCTACGGGCGGGCTGAAGGATACGGTGCAGCCTTATCATAAGGCGACAGGGACGGGGACCGGCTTCGTATTCCCGAACTTTAACGCCCACGAGCTGATGTATGCGATTAAGCGAGGGCTGGGGCTGTTCAAACATATCGAGTCATGGCATGGCCTGGTCAATAACGCGATGGCGGCAGATTACAGCTGGGAAAAGTCGGCGAAGGAGTATAAGGCGCTGTATGAAGAGCTGGTGAGGTAGCCTTTCGGTTTAGCGACGGCGCGAAGGGGGCGGCAGGGTGGCGGAAGCAGTGCATATCGAGCATAATTCGCAGGACGTGGCGTATCGATTCCCCACCGGGGCCCGTCCGGCGGGGAGCGTCGTATGGCTGGGAGTTCGCGTTGCGGGAGCGGCGGAGGCGTCCGGCGAGCTCCGCCTGTGGCAGGACGGAAGAGGCGAACGCCTCTATCCGCTTCGCGTAGAGCGGTCGGCGAAAGACGGCGCGCTGTGGCTGGGTGCGGAGATTGTTCTGCCCGAAGAAAGCGGCCTTGTCTGGTATTATTTTACACTGACGGCAGACGGTCAGACGGTTTACTACGGGAATAACGCAGAGCGGCTGGGCGGCGTAGGAAAGGCGGCGGCGGAGCCGCCGCCGTCGTTTCAGATCACCGTTTATGACAAGGATGCCGATACCCCGGCGTGGTTTCGGCGATCGGTCATATATCAGATTTTCCCTGATCGCTTCTGCCGCGGCGGCGACCGACTTCCCAAAAAGCGGCGGGCGGTTCTGCACGCTTCGTGGCAGGACGCGCCGCAGTATTATAAGGACGAGGTGTCGGGCGAGGTTCTGGCCTATGATTTTTTCGGCGGCGACCTGGCGGGGATCCGTTCGCGCCTTCCTTATTTACGCGATCTGGGCATTTCGGTCATTTATTTGAACCCGGTCTTTGAAGCGGAAAGCAATCATCGTTACGATACGGGCGATTATAAAAAAATTGATCCGCTGTTGGGGACGGAGGAGGAGTTTCGGGAGCTCTGTCAGCATGCCCGGGCGCTGGGGATACGGATTATTTTGGACGGCGTATTCAGCCATACGGGAAGCAACAGCCGCTATTTCAACCGGCGAGGCGAGTACGACAGCGTTGGCGCGTATCAATCCCCAGAGTCGCCCTATTATCCGTGGTACGATTTCGTCAATTACCCCCAGGAGTACCGCAGCTGGTGGGGATTTTCCACGCTGCCGAACGTGCGGGAGACGGAGCCGTCGTATATGGATTTTATTATCCGCGCCCCGGACAGTGTCCTTCATCATTGGCTGGCGGCGGGGATCAGCGGCTTTCGCCTCGACGTCATCGACGAGCTGCCGGCGGAGTTTTCCCAGGCCTTTTATCGCGAAATGAAGCGTATCGATCCTGAGGCAGTGCTAATCGGCGAGATCTGGGAGGACGCGTCGAATAAGATTGCTTACGGAAAGCAGCGGGCGTACCTTTCCGGGCACGAGATCGATGGCGCGATGAATTACCCCTTCCGGGCGGCGACGCTTGATTTTTTATTGGGAAAGACGGAGGCGGCGGAGATGAACCGGCGTCTTGAAAGCCTGCGGGAAAATTATCCGGCGGCTCATTTTTATGCGATGATGAATCTTCTGGGCAGCCATGACGTAGAGCGTCTGCTGACCGTACTGGGAGAGGCGCCGTCGCCGGAGGGCCTTACGCAGCGAGAGCGGGGCGCGTATCGCCTCCCTAAAGAGCAGGCACGGCTGGGGAAAAAGCGCGTGGAGCTGGCGCTGCTCTGGCAGATGACGTATCCGGGGGTGCCGTCTCTTTACTACGGGGACGAGATCGGCATGGAGGGATTTCGCGATCCCTATAATCGCGCGCCCTACGATTGGCAGGGCGGCGACGCTTCCCTGAGGGATAAGACACGTCGGCTGATTCGTTTTCGTAATGAAAATCCGGCGCTTTCGACGGGGGAGTTTATTCCTCTCTATTTCGCAGGGGATGTCTACGCATACGCGCGGCTTGTCCGCGGCGGCGATGATGTTTTCGGGGCGGCGGCGAGGGATCAGGTTTTCGTTGTGGCGCTGAACCGCGGACGGGAGACGGCAAAGGTAGAGCTTCCAGTCGGCGATATTGCGCAGGGCGCGTTTCGCCTGGTGGTGACGGCAGGGGAGGGGGAGGCGGACGGAAAAGAAGGGAAGGAAGCTAAAGCCGTAAAGCCAGATAACGGCGTGCTTCGTCTTTCTCTGCCGCCGCTTTCTGGCGGCGTGTGGCAAGAAGCGGCGCAGGAGCCGCGCTATCCGCGCGAGGCGGGGATTTTGCTGCACGTAACGTCGCTGCCCTCGCCTTACGGAACGGGGAATTTGGGGCCGGAAGCCTATGCGTTCGTTGATTTTTTGGCAGAAGCGGGGCAGAAGGTCTGGCAGATACTGCCGCTGGGGCCGGTGCGGGGCGACGCTTCGCCGTATGCTTCGCCCTCTGCTTTCGCGGGAGATCCACGGCTGGTATCGCCGTATTGGTTGGAAAAAGCAGGCTGGTTGATGAAGGAGGAGCTTTTTCCTCCCTCCGATTGGGACGAAGCTGTTGACGGCGACTATCAGGCGGCGCTCCTTCGCCGGGCGTGGGAGCGCTTTCAAAAAAAGCCGCCCGAAGAATACGCGGCGTTTTGCCGGGAAGAAAGCGGCTGGCTGGAAGGCTATGCGCTTTACGAAGCGACACGCGCGAGTGAGAAAGAAGAGCCGTGGTTTCAGTGGCTGGACGCGCTGCGGCGCCTGGAGCCCGGCGCGCTCGCGGCGCAGGCGCGCCGGGTAAAATCCGGCATGGACTATATAAAATTTCAGCAATATTGCTTTTTCCGGCAGTGGGAGGCGCTGCATCGCTACGCGCGGCAGCGAGGCGTTCGGATCATGGGCGATATGCCGCTTTTTTTGGCGCTTGATAGCGGCGATGTCTGGCAAAATCAGGCGCTTTTTCAGCTCGACGGCGCGGGACGTCCTCTGAAAGTAGCCGGCGTGCCGCCCGATTATTTTTCCCCGGACGGGCAGCTCTGGGGCAATCCCCAATACGACTGGGATGCGATGCAAAAGACGGGATTTGCGTGGTGGATCGAGCGTTTCCGGCATCTTTTGCGGCTCGTCGACATCGTGCGACTCGATCATTTTCGAGGGCTGGAAGCGTACTGGGAAATTGACGGCGGAGAAAAAACGGCGGCGGTCGGGAAATGGGTGAAAGGGCCGGGCGAGAAATTTTTTACGGCGCTTCGCGCGGCGCTCGGCGATCTTCCCTTGGTAGCGGAAGATCTCGGTGCGCTCACGCCCGAAGTGGAAGCGCTTCGCACGGCGTGCGGCTTTCCGGGGATGAAGGTGCTGGAGTTTGAGCTGCTTGCTAACGGGACGCCGCGCGTTGGAAGCGCGCTTCCCGAAGATTGTTTTGCTTATACCGGAACGCATGATAATAACACAGTCGTCGGCTGGTACGAAAAAGATCTTACGCCATGCGAACGACGAAAATTATCGGCGTATTGCGGTTTTACCCGGGAAGCGCCGCCGCTGGCGATCGCGGCGCGGCTTGTCAATCTGACGTACGCGTCGAAGGCGCGGCTGGCCATAACGCCACTGCAGGATATTTTGGGGCTGGGCGAAGAAGCGCGGATGAACCGTCCGGGGACGGTTGGCGGCGGGAACTGGTCGTGGCGAATGCCGCCGAACGCGTTGACGCCGCAGCTTAGGAAACGGCTTAAAGCGTTGTGCGAACGATATCAGCGTTAGCGGTTAAAGAGGCACAAAAAGGGGGAAAGGCGTTTTGCATTTTTCCCCCTTTTTGTGCTATGCTATAAAACAGAAATAATTTTTGGAAACGGCGCTTTTTCGCTTAGCGCATGAGAGCGAAGCGGAGGGGGCAACGGTTCTTTCGAGGAGTGAAGGAAATGACGGATTCGCATACTTATGTGGTAAAAAAAACGTGCCCAATCTGCGGGGAGATGAGCCGGGTGATCAAGGTGAAGTCACGGCTGATCGTAGAAAAAACGGACTGGGATTTCTGTACCCATTACCGGGATTTCGACCCGTATTACTATACAATCTGGGTCTGCGAACATTGCGGCTACGCGGCGGATGAGAATACCTTCCTGTCGTATATACCCGAGAAACATAAGAGTAAGATCGGTGAGTTCCTGGTGCAGCATAAGGTGGGGTTCAAGTTCCAGCCGGAACGGGGCTTGCCCGAGGCGGTGGCGGCGTATAAGCTGGCTATTTACTATGCGGAAATGATTGAAGAATCACTGGCGCATCGGGCGGGACTTTATCTGAAACTGGCATGGGTTTATCGTACCGGGGGAAAGGACGACGAGGAGAAGGCGATGGAGCGCCCCTACCTGAAAAAAGCGGCCGAGCTGTATACGGAGTCGGTCATGCGGGAACGGTATCCGATCGGGCCGATGACAGATTCGATGGCGCTTTATATTTCTGGCGCCTGCTATTATCTGATGGGTGATCTTGAGCAGGCGACGCAGACGCTGAGCCGCCTTATCAGCGATTTGGATCTGCGTGATGTGGACCCGAAACTTTATGACCGGGTGCGGGATCTCTGGCAGGATATTCGCGAGGCCCGGAAATGAGCCGGCATTTTCTGCGGCGGCTGACAGCGGTTTTGGTGGGGCTGTGCCTGCTTTGGGCCGCGCCGCTGGCCGTGGCGAAAAAACCGGATCCGCACCCGGAAAGGCCGCGGCTGCTTTTCGTTCCCCACGATAACCGCCCCATCTCCGACGAGCAGACCGCGGACACTCTGCGCATGATGGAATGGGACATCGCTGTGCCGCCCGACGACATTTTGGGTGGGCGCGGTATTCTGGGCGATCCCGAAGCGGTCTGGCAGTGGCTGGAAAAGGAAGCGCCCGCGTCTCAGATCGCGGTGGTATCGTCCGATACGCTTCTTTACGGCAGCCTGGTAGGATCGCGAAAGCATGATTATTCTTTGGCAGAAATTGAGAAGCGTCTGCATCGATTTCAGGAATTTAAGCACCGTCATCCAAGCTTGCAGTTGTACGTATTCGGCTCCATCATGCGGACGCCGCGCTCGGCGGAAGCGTCGGGCGGCGAGGAGCCGGGCTATTACGCGAGCTACGGCAGCGATATTTTTCGCTATACGGCGCTGAGCGATAAAAAAGAGACGGAAGGGCTGACGCGTCGGGAAAAGAAAGAATACGAATTTTTGCAAAAGCTTATTCCGCAGGCGGCGCTCGACGATTGGATGGTGCGCCGGGATAAGAATTTTAAGGCGAGTCAGCGACTTATCGAGCTGGCGCGGGAGGGACTGTTTTCTTATCTGGCGCTGGGACGCGACGATAACGCTCCCTATTCGCAGACGCATATGGAGAGCCGCAAGCTCCAGGAAGCCGGTCAGGATCTTGGCCCCGCGCGGTTTCAAGCGATGGCGGGGATCGATGAGTTCGGGCTGATGATGCTGACGCGGGCGGTTAATGACTGGACGCGGACGGTGCCGTTCGTCTATGTAAAGTATAACTGGGGACGCGGCGGCGACACGGTTCCGACGTATTCCGACGAAAAGATTTCCGATACTGTTAAAGCGCATATCACGGCGACCGGCGCTCTTTTGGTAGCGTCGCCGAAAAACGCGGATTTTGTTCTTTGCGTCAATACGAATCCCAACGGAAAAACATACGAAGCGAATGATCGCGCGAACGACGGCAAGCCGCGCGAGGGAACGAAATATTTTGTCAATCTCGTGGCGGAGAGCGTCGACGCGGGGCCGACCTGCGTGGCGGACATCGCCTATGCCAACGGTGCGGATAACGCGCTGATGGAGGCGCTGAAAGGGCGCGATCTGTTGTTTAAGCTGCGAGCGTATTCCGGCTGGAATACTGCGACGAACAGCACCGGCTTCGTCCTTTGCCAGGGGATGCTGTCGGCCAAAATGGAGCCGGATGCCTATGATCAGCTGCTCCTGCGCCGCTATCTGGACGACTGGGCGTATCAGGCGAACGTTCGCGGCGTCGTGGCACGCCAGCTGGGATGGCTCCGGGCGAGCGGCACATATTCGTCGCTGAATGAACGTCGGGAAGCGGCGGAGCAGCGGACGACGCGGCTGATGCAGCGCTTCTGCGAGGATAATCTGCCGCCCTTTGGCGATCTGCCGTACCTTACCGTGACTTTTCCGTGGAATCGGATGTTCGAGGCGCGATTCAGCTTTCCGCGTCCCTTTGACTATCAGGAATATAAAGCGCGGCGCGCCGCGCTGTGAAATGTAAAAAAGCCAAAAGCTCCGCCGGAATTTCCGGTGGAGCTTTTTTGGCTTTGATCGCTTTTTATCAGCACGTTGTGCGAAGCGCGGCTTATAGCAGCGCCGTAATCGCTGCTGTTAAGCCGAAGATGACCCCGGGCAGATTAGCCGCGGATAAGGGATAATCCCGTTTTTCCTTTAACAGGCCGTAGGCCGTCCATATTGTGCAGTTCACCGCCGCGGCCAGCGGCTGAATGAACGGCGTCTTGGTTCCGCTCAAATTGCCCATAATCTGGGGGATATAGGATACATACATGATCACGGAGAGGGTCGTGCCGATCCAGCCTAAAATTTTCAGATTCTTTTCGCTCATTTTCTTTTCCCGTTACATGCTGGAGGAAACAGTATAAACATGCGTATCGCCGGCGTGGAGGAGCTGCGCCGCTTCCGATGAGATACCGTCGTCGGTAAACACGGAGTCGACGTTTTGGAAGGGGAAAAGGGAGACGACTCCGGTCTGGGTGAATTTTACGGACTCCGTCAGAATGAGCACGCGCTTGGCCTTCTCCGCCATGACGCGGATCGTTTCGGCGCGCATGAGGTTGTTGCTCATGAAACCGCTGGCGTTAAAGCCGTCGGTACCGACAAAAAGTTTATCGACGAAAAAATCATCGACGCATTTTTTTACCATCGGTCCCACCATGACCTGCGATTCGTTTTGGTATTCGCCGCCGAGTAGGATAATATGAGCGCCGGGAGATTTGCGAACGAAAGAGGCAATAAAGGCTGAGTTCGTGATGATGGTCACGTCGCGGCGATTGGTCGCCAGTTCTTCAGCAAGAAGCGTGCAGCAGGAACCAGACTCGATCATAATGGTTTCGCCGTTATGGACGGTGTCGGCGGCGCGAAGTGCGATACGGTGTTTCGTCTCGTAATTGAAGGAGAGATGGTTGGCGATGTCATCGCTTTGGGCCATTGCGGCATAGCCATGCTCGCGTCTCAGCAGCCCCATGTGTTCCAGGGTACTGAGATCTTTTCGGATCGTGACTTCGGAAACGTCGAGAGCCTGTGCCAGTTGCGTAACAGCGACTCGTTTCTTTTCATTGACGATATTCAGAAGTTTCGTATGGCGAATATGCAAAGCGATCATCTCCCAATAAGAAGAATTTTCTTTCATAAGAAAAGTATAGCACAATTTACATGGCGGAAAAAGGGGAAAGTTACAGAAAATAGTGGAGAATTAGTCTTATAATTTTCTGGAAGAGAATTCGTCTCAACGGGAAAAAGAAAGGAAGAAAAGAACCCTTGGCAATAGAAGAATACAAGAGATAAGGAAATATGGAGAAAGGGATAAAAGAGAAAAGCGGGTACGGAAACGAAATGTTCCCTTACCCGCTTTTCGTCGGATAAAATTGTCAGGCGTTGGCGATTCGGAATTGTTTCATGAAATCGGCGAGCTTCTGAACGCCTTCGTACGGCATGGCGTTGTAGATGGAAGCGCGCATACCGCCTACGGAACGATGACCTTTGACGCCGTAAAGCTGTTCTTTTTTCGCTTCATCGATAAATTTCTTTTCCAGTTCTTCGGTCGGAAGGCGGAAGGTGACGTTCATAAAGGAACGGCTGTCCTTAGCGGCGTGACCGCGGTAAAAGCCTTCTGAGTCATCAATTGCATTGTAAAGCAAAGCGGCCTTTTTTGCGTTGCGTTCCGCCATCGCCGCGAGCCCGCCCTGCGCCTTGATCCAGGCGACGGTCTTGCCGACCATGTAGATGCAGAAAGCGGGCGGCGTGTTGTAGAGAGAGTTTTTGTCGAGATGGATGGCGTAGCGAAGCATCGTGGGGATATTTTTCGGGCTTTTCGCGAGAAGCTCCCGGCGGGCGACGACGATAGTGACCCCGGCGGGGCCGAGATTTTTCTGCGCGCCGGCGTAGATGAAGACAAATTTTTTGAAGTCAAGGGGGCGTGACAACATATCGGAGGACATATCGGCGATGAGCGGAAGATCGCCTGTGTCGGGGATATAATGATATTCCGTGCCGTAAATTGTATTATTATAACAGATATGAAGATAAGCGGCGTTGGGGGCGATCTGGATCTCGTTTTGTGCCGGAACGCGGCGGAAATCTTCGTCCTGGCTTGATGCGGCAACGTGTCCGACGCCGAGCAACTCGGCTTCTTCGTAGGCTTTTTTGGCGAAGCTGCCGGAGAGAATATAGCTCCCTACTTTGCCGTCGACGGCAAAATTCATCGGGATCATGGCGAACTGGGTGGAAGCGCCGCCTTGAAGGAACAGAACGTCGTAATCCTCGCCCAGCCCCATCAGCTCTTTTATATCGGCTTTGGCTTGATTCAGCACCGTCTCGAACTCTTTGGCGCGGTGGCTGATTTCGAGAATGGATTCGCCGGTGCCTTGAAAGTTCAAAAATTCGGCTTGCGCTTCTTTTAAGACTTCGAGGGGCTGCATGGCCGGTCCGGGGTTGAAATTGTAAACACGATTCGCTTCCACGGGAATGACCTCCTGTAACGGCATGAATTCCGGCCGTATCGCCGGGAGCCGCATTCTTACCTCATTCTACTGCCCTTTTGGGCAAGACGTCAAGGGGAAATAGAAAAATGTTTTTTCTCGAAACACAATCTTGACGTTTTTTGGGGTATCCTTTATAATAACAACATATACGATAACCGCATAAGCAGCAGCGCGATGAAGAGGAAGCGGATGTCATTCCCTCATAGAGAACCGGCGGCGGGTGTAAGCCGGTAGGGAAGGGCGCTTCGTTCCGCCTCGGAGCGGTCGGCGACGAGCCGAGCGGGCGGCGCCCGATAACGCGCTTTAGAGTCGGTGTATCGTCATCACTTGGGTGGTACCGCGGAGTTAGGCTTCGTCCCAAACTGGGGCGGAGCCTTTTTTGCCACCGCCGCGCCATTTTTTACCGCCGAGGAAAAGGAGAGAGACAGCATGAAAGTTTTAGCAGCAGACGGAGTATCCCCACGAGGTATTGAGATTCTGCGGGAAGCCGGATTTACAGTCGATGTGAAAGACAAGCTGACGGCAGAGGAGCTTTTGGCGACCATCGGCGAATACGACGCATTGATCGTGCGCTCCGCGTCGAAGGTGACGAAGGACGTGCTGGACGCCGGTAAAAAGCTGAAAATCATTGGCCGGGCGGGCGTCGGTGTCGACAATATCGATATCGGCGCGGCTACAGCCTGCGGCGTTATCGTCATCAATTCTCCCGGCGGCAATACGATCGCGGCGACGGAACACACGATGGGCATGATGCTGGCAATGGCGCGGCACATTCCCGTCGCCAACGAAACGACGCAGAAGGGTGAGTGGAACCGCAAGAAATACGTCGGCGTTGAGCTGCGGGGTAAGACACTGGGCGTCGTCGGGCTGGGGCGCATCGGCGCCGGAGTAGCGAAGCGGGCGCAGGCCTTCGATATGGACATTATCGGCTACGATCCCTATGTGACGGAGGAACGCGCTACGGTGATGGGCATAAAGCTGGTGACGTTGGAACAGATCGTCGAGCAGAGCGACTTTATCACCGTCCACATGCCGCTGACGGCGGAAACGCGAAATATGTTCAACAAGGACAATCTGGCAAAGATGAAGAAGGGCGTCCGCCTCGTGAACTGCGCCCGTGGCGGTATTATTAACGAGCAGGATCTTGCCGACGCCGTGAAAGCAGGTATTGTCGCCGGCGCAGCGATCGATGTTTACACGACGGAACCGATTCCGCCGGATCATCCGCTGATCGGTCTTCCCGGCGTCGTCCTGACGCCGCATCTCGGCGCGTCTACCATCGAAGCGCAGATCGGCGTTTCCGTCGACGTCGCCGAAGGGATATGCTCCGCTCTCAAGGGCGAGCCAGTCATGACGGCGGTCAATATGGCGCCGGTTTCCCCGCAGGTCATGAACGTCATTAGGCCGTTCTTTGATCTGGCGGAACGGCTTGGCTGCATGGCCGGGGCGCTGGCCGACGGCGCGGTTCGTACCATTGAGGTCGAATACACGGGTGATATTACCGACGTCAGTACGAAGCTCCTGACGACGGCGGTCGTCAAAGGACTTCTTAACCCGATCCTCGAGACGAACGTCAACTACGTCAACGCTCCAAGTCTGGCGAAGGAACGAGGGATCACGGTCCGCGAAGTCAAAAATAAGGAAGCGGCGAATTTCGCCAATCTCATTACCGTTAAGGTTAAAACAGAGAAAAAAGAAGTCGCGCTGCAAGGGGCGCTTTTCGGCAATGAAGGGCGTATCGTCGCCATCGACGGCTATCGGGTCGACGTCGACCCGCACAAGCGCATTCTCATCTGCCCGCACATCAACCGGCCCGGCGTCATCGGCAAGGTCGGCTCCATCATGGGTGACGAGGGAATCAATATTTCCGGGATGCAGGTGGGAAAGACCGATCAGGAAGGCACGAACATCATGGTTCTCATCGTCGACAACGATATACACGACGATATTCTCCACCAGATAACCGCGCTGGACGGCATTTTTGGCGCCAAACTCATCAATTTTGATCTTTTGTAAAACTGTTGGGGAGTATTTCCCATTAAGCGGCGCTCTTTTCCTAAATTTCGGATATTTAATCCGGATTTTAGAGGGGGGCGCTTTTGCTGTGTCATTGGATTTTTTTGAGAAGCGAACAATTCCTTTGGTAAAGTGTTCAGTGTGGCGATAATTCACCTGTTATTAGGCATTATGCGCAGGCGACAGGCAATCTTTGGTGAAATAAGTTTATCTTCTTATACGTTTCCATTTGCTTTACGTTCATGAGGATGGTTTGGAAAAAATAGGAAAATAGGAATATATGGGCTTATTAAAATTTCATGTAAACTATATGTTAACTGGGAGATAGTAACCAGATATTTATTAAGGAGGGGTACGATGCTTTTTCAATCGGCACCCAAGCGGGTTGCTGCCGCACCGGAAAGCGGGACGGACGTAGGGGAACTGGAAAGATATTTGCAGGCGTTGCTTGAAGGGGAGCTTTCTCGCGCCGTACCGCGTTTGCGTGATTCAAAAATGCGGGCAATCGCGGAGCTTATCGAAAAGTTTGCCCGCCAGCAGGCAGGTATGCTTATCAATTTATCATTAGAGCTTAATCAAGCGGTCTACGATACGGTAGGCGCCGCTAACCGGCTCAATGATCTGGCAAGAGAGAATCGGTCTGTGCGGACGAACGTGAAGGAACTTATGACGGCAGTCAATTCCATGACGAATGATATCGTTTATCTGGCGGAGGCCACATCCAAGACGGCGGAACAGACGGGCGTAGGTAAGAGCGCCATGGAACTGACGCAGACGACGATGGAGGATGTGGCGAAGGATACGAGCAGCGCTCAGACAGGTCTCGCGGGGATGACCGATCATGTGACGACGCTGCATGATCGGGCGGCGAGTATTGATCATCTCGTTGTCACGGTCAACAGTATCGCCGAGCAGACGAATCTCCTCGCACTCAATGCTTCTATTGAGGCGGCGCGGGCCGGTGAGCATGGTCGTGGCTTCGCGGTGGTCGCCGACGAAGTGCGTAAGCTTGCCGAGCAATCGAAAATTTCGGTCGATGAGATTCGCGATCAGCTGACACAGATCCGCACTGGCGTGGAGGAGATCGCCGGGGAATTTCAGCATATGGACGATTCCTTTCGGGCGAATGTCGAGGCGGTCGGGAAGGCGAATGATGAAACGGGCAAGCTGATGAACGTCTTTGATACGATCAATACGACTATTGACACTTTAGCGCCGCTGGCGCAGCGACAGTCTGCCGCTTTTGAGGAAATGAACGCGACGCTGCACTCCACCGTGGACGATGTTGTGAAAATGACGGACGAATCCAAGAATTGCAATGCGGGGATGTATGATTCTGTGCGTAAGATTAATGCGCTTCGCATTAAAGCCGGAGAGTTAAAGGTTGGGTTCGACCCAAAAGCGACGATCGAATTTGCCAAGACGGATCACCTCGTCTGGGCGATGCGGATTCATCAGATGGTTTGGGGTAACGTCGAACTGAAGTCAGCGGACGTCGCCGAGTATATGCATTGTCGGCTGGGGCACTGGTATTTCGGGGAAGGTAAGGAAAAATACGGTCACATGCCGGAGTATGAGCGGCTCGGAGTTATACATGAAAAGTTTCATAAACTCTGCGCGGCGACGATCGACGCCTACTATGCTCATCGCGAGCAGGAGGTCGAGGCGAATCTGCCCGAGATCGACCGGCTGTCGGGTGAAGTTATCGCTTGCCTTGAAGCGATTGAGAGAAAAATGTAAAAAAGTCGCGCTGTGTCGCTGGGTTTCCAGCACCGGCGCGGTTTTTCTTTTGAGATGAATGAAGGCGCGGTGGGGGATGGGATAAGCGCTGTCGGTTAGAAAAGGATGGATTGACGGAGCGGCGGCGAAGTCTTATAATTAAGAAAGAAAGGAGCGATAGTTATGCACATATTCAAACGAGGCGTTAAGGGGATGCGGGGAAAAGCCGCTGTCCTTGCCGCGGTCGCAATATTTTCGCTTTCCTTGGTTGCGGGGTCGACAGCCGAAGCGAGCTGGGGCAGCATCCTTGGTGCAGGGATCCAGATAGGCGTTCAGTACGCGCAGGTCGATAAGGCGATGAAGTATTATGACGGCGAAGGGCGCGGCGAGTTCTTTGAAATGATGAAGGAAAAGTATGGCGTTAATGAAGATGAAGAGCTTAATGCGCGGTTGGACGTCATTATGGAGAATCTTTCCGCCGCGATCGCAAAGGTTGATCCATCAATTAAGGATAAGCCGTACAATTATTTCATCAATCCGGATGAGAGCTTTAATGCTTTTTGCTCGCTGGGGCATAATGTGAGCGTTAATACGGGAATGTTCAATCTTGTGGCGAATGACGCTGAGATCGCGGTCGTACTGGGACATGAAATGGGGCACGGGCAGAAGGAACATGTGCGCAAAAGTCTCAAGGGCTCTTTGAATGCGTCCATCCTGGGATCGATCGTGGCGGAAGCAACCGGTCTGCAGGGGCTGGGGAATATCCTCGTGAATAACATCAGCGCCGTTCATGTGACGAAGCCGCATGAGTGGGAAGCGGATAATATGGCGTTTGAATACATCATTCAGTCGGATTATAACCCCGGGGCCTGCGCCGCGATCTGGCAGCGGGTTATGGATAAGTATGGAAGCGGTTCAAAGAGCTTCGTAGGCGATATTTTTAACCCGTCGGATCATCCGTCCCACGAAGAACGGCGGGATAACTACGCGAAGAAGCTGGAAAAATACTCCGGCGGCAAGGTGAAGATCGAGGTTCTTGACAATGCCGCGACAGTGCGGGTCAATGGTAAAGCGTTTGTCACGCCGTCAAGCACCGATGACATGAGCGGCAGTGAGCGTGCTTATTTTGTTGCCGGGGCACTGGCAAAGGCGTATCATGACGGTACGGCGGACGAGGCCTACGCGTCGGATGGCACGCTCTATTTCGGAGATCAGGCCGTTATCACCCCCATGGGGCTGGACGCTTCGGCGGAGGAACTGGCCGAGGTACTCAATCGCATCCGATAACAGCGCGCGACTGGCGGAAAAATTAGTGGTGTGGTATAATCGGGCGGAGAATATTTTCTGGCTGGTGCGTGGGAAGGGGGGCTATCCTTGCGGGGATTAGGACACAATAAAGCGCGGATTTTGTCGGCGGCTTTCGCCTGTATGATTTTTACGGCAACCGGATATGCGGCCTCGTTTCAGATCGGCGACGCGGGAACGGAAATCGTGGAGGTGCAGCAGGCGCTTGCTGACCTTGGCTACGATGTGGTGGTCGATGGCGATTTCGGGCCGGGAACGGCGGCGGCAGTACGTGATTTTGAGAAATCGCGCGGCCTCACGGCGGACGGGATCGTCGGCGCCGAGGTTTATGAGACGCTCATGGGGCGTTCTTTTCCGGCGGTCAGCCGCGGCACAGGGTCAGCGGCTCCTTACCGGCGCCTTATCAGTCTGGCGAAGCAGTATCTGGGTGTGCCGTATGTCTATGGCGGAGCCACGCCCAGTGGCGGCTTTGACTGCTCGGGTTTCGTGTACTATGTGTTTGGGCAGATGGGCGTCAGTCTGCCGCGTTGCGCCGATGATCAATATCTGGTCGGGCGGCCGGTGGCGAAGGAAAATCTCCAGGCGGGCGATCTGGTCTTTTTTTCCGCCGATGGCGTAGAGGTTTCGCACGTCGGCATTTATTTGCAGGACGGAGAATTCATTCACGCCTCGTCAAATTCCTGTATCACCTACGATACGCTGGAACGCGACTATCGCCGTGAGCATTATGTCGGAGCGCGCCGCATTCGCCTGCCGGGGTGACGGCGACGCACAGTTAAGATTTCCATAAAATACGGCTGGACAGTTTAGCGCTGTCCAGCCGTATTTTATATATAAAAAAACACCGCGCGATAATCGCGCGGCGTCAGTGAGTTTTACCGGGAAAACGATGAGCCGGTGGTCAGGCGCTGCCTTTTTTATAAAAGCGGTAGCCGATGGCCAGAAGGAAAAGCCAGAGGGGAAGAATGATAACGGCCAACCGGGTTGCCTTCAGCTGGGTCATAAAGAAGAGAATACCGGCAAAAAATGCCAGGCAGAGGTAGTTGATCCAAGGGAAAAACGGCGCGGAAAAGCTGACCGTGTGGCCGTTCGCTGCACACCAGCGGCGAAATTTCAGATGCGTGACGGCGATGGTGACCCAACTGATGACCGCCGCCGCTACGGCTACAGCCAAAAAGTACATGAAGGCTTCCCGGGGCAGAAAATAATTTACCGCGACGACGAGGAGCGTACTGCCGGATGAGATAAGAATGCCGTAGACCGGTACGCCGCGCTGGGAAACCTGCAGCAAAAATGCCGGGGCGTTCCCTGCCTTTGCCAGACCATAGAGCATCCGCGAGTTGCTGTAAATCGCGGAGTTGTAAACGGATATTGCGGCGGTGAGGACGACGACATTGAGAATGTGTGCCGCCGCCGGAATGCCGATCTGCTCAAAGATTTGCACGAACGGGCTGGTCTGGAGGCCGACTTTATCCCAGGGCCACAGGGACATTAGCACGACCATTGTACCGACGTAGAACAGCAGGATGCGCCAGATGACCTGATGAATGGCAGCAGAAATCGTGCGCGAGGGATCGGCGGTCTCTCCGGCAGTAATCCCGATAAGCTCAATGCCGCCAAAGGAGAACATCACGACGACGGCGGACAGGGCAAATCCCCACGCGCCATAAGGGAAAAAGCCGCCGTTGGCCCAAAGATTTTGGAAGTTATCCGGAAACGGTTCCGGGCGGTTCAGTAAGAGCCAACCGCCGAGAATAATCATACCTAAAATCGCGCTGACCTTGATAAGCGCCATCCAAAATTCCATCTCGCCATAAGCGCGGACATTGAGGAGGTTGAGCGCGGTGATGATGAGGAGGCAGATGAGCGCAGACAGCCACTGCGGTGCATCGGGCAGCCAAAAGTGCATATGAATGCCGACGGCCGTCAGTTCGGCCATGCTGACGATGACGTAATTAAACCAATAATTCCACCCGGAGAGGAAGCTGGGGAAAGCGCCCCAGTATTTTCCCGCATAGTAACTAAATGAGCCGGATACCGGCTCATCAACAGCCATCTCACCCAGCATTCGCATGATGAAGAAGATGACGACGCCACCCAAGAGATAGGAGAGGATTACCGAAGGGCCGGTAAGGGCGATGGTTTCGGCGGATCCATAGAAAAGACCGGTGCCGATAGCACCGCCGAGCGCGATCATTTGCAGATGGCGGTTCTGGAGACGGCGCCGTAAGGCTTGATATTTTTCTTCTGACATTTCTCAACCTTCTTTATTCTTTAACGGGAACTTTATCCGATTTTGGGGCGCGGCGGCAGGCAAAAGTGAGTATACTGCCGAGTGCTGCGCCGAAAAGCGCCGGCACCAGCCAACCGAGGTTGGCGCCGTAGAGCGGAAGATATCGCGTGAGTATGGCGTCAAGCCATCCCCATGATATTCCGGCTTCTTTTAAGCCTCCGTAAACGCTAAGCAGCGAGGTGAAGACCAGGCTGCACCGATAAACATAAGGACTGCCGCCGCCCAGCCGGTCGAGAAGTGTCAGGAGAACCAGCATGATGACGATGGGGTACAGGGCGACGAGAAAGGGAATGGAAATCTGGATAAGACCGGTAAGCCCAATATTGGCAGCGGCAAAGCCAAAGAGAGCGCCGCCCCGCGAGAGCTGTTCATAGGTGAGGCGTCCCTTGGAAACGTCCGCGAAGTAGGATGCGAAAGCCGACAGCATACCACAGCTCGTCGTCAGGCAGGCAAGGGCGATGATGAGGGCGAGAACGCTTTGCCCCGCCGCGCCGAAGAGAAGGGCGGAAGCCTGCGACAGAATAATGCCGCCGTTCTCTGCGATGCCCAGCGTCTGGGCGCTGGTTGCGCCCAGGTAAGCGAGGGAAAGATAGACAAGCGCCATCAGCACCACAGCGATAACGCCGCTTATAAAACAAGTTCGCCCGATGATCTGCGGTTCCGTGATGCCCGAGCGTTGAATCGTGGTGACGACAATAGAGCCGACCGCCACCGAAGCGAGAAGGTCCATGGTCAGATAGCCGTTTTGGAAGCCCTGCACAAAGGGCAGGCTGAGGTAAGCCCCCTGCGGTTCTTGAATGGGACCGAGCGGTGAAGTAAACGTGCGAATGAAAAGCACGATAAGAAACAGAAGAAGCGCTGGCGTCAGCATTTTTCCCACGCGATCAATGAGCTTTCCCGGATTGTGCGCCAGCCAATACGTAAGAAGGAAAAAGACGCCCGTATAGATGGCCTGTCCCAGCGGAACCGTTTCTGCCGCTAAAAATGGCCGAATGCCGATTTCAAAGGAAACCGCGCCGGTGCGCGGAATGGCGAACAACGGTCCGATGGAAAGGTACAGCAGCCCTAAGAGCAGGGCGGCAAACCATGGCGCGACCCGCTTGGCGATGTGCGCCGGATAATCGCCGCCAACCAAAGCGATGGCGATGATGCCGAGAAGCGGCAGACCGACGCCTGTCGTCAGAAAGCCCGCCATAGCCGGCCACAGGTTCGTTCCTGCGACTTGGCCCAATGAAGGGGGAAAAATCAAGTTTCCCGCGCCGAAAAAGATAGAAAACATCATAAACCCGATGGATATAATATCCGATTTTGACAAATGTCGCATATATTCTTCCCTGCTTTCGTCAGGAGCGAAATAAATATCCGGTCACCCTTCCCCCGGGTGTGGACATTTTCGGAGCGCTCCTTCATTTACCGCGTACATTGTATACAAGGCACGGTATGATATCATGCCCCCTATTATAAACAATCGGGAACACCTAGGCAAGACCTCGGAACGAGAAATTATTTTGGCGTGGCGTACAAAGGAAACAGGCAACGGCAACCGTGCGCTTATGGTTAGACGAAAGTGCCTTGAATAAAGACGATAAGGCGAGAACGGGAACGGAAGGAAAACGAAGAAGATATGGCGAAAATACAAAAATAAACGGAAGAGGAAGAGAAAGGAAGGAAATGCATGGCGGGAAAAGAGCGCCGCTGCCCGGAGCCGGGGCAAGAAACGCTGTCGGGGCCACTGCCGCGTGCGCCTTGGAGGAAAAAGATCCTCAAGTATCTGGGTATTTTTACGGTGACGGCGCTTATTTTAACCGTCCTCGTGCTGGAGATTTTCAGCCGTGGTGCGGCGCGGATATTTAACTACGCGGTTTCTCAACAGGATATGCTGCGCGGCACGATTACCGTAGAAAAGCTGCTGGCGGATCTCACCGGGCATGTCCGATTTGAGAATCTGGAATGGCAAGATGTAAATGGCCATACAATCCTTCGTATTCCCCGCGGCACTTTTGACGTGCGCCTCTGGGATGTTGTTACCGGTAACCTGAAAGCGACGACAGTGCAGAAATTGACACTCAGCGACGCGGCTATTTCCGTTCATCTGGACAAGGAGATGCGCGTGGATTTCATTCGCCAGTCGCCGGAGGTTATTCGCCTGGGAGAAAATCCCGCGGAGGATTGGGAACAGGAGATCAGCCTTGCGGGAAAAAGTGAGGAGGAACTAAAAGAGATAGGGGAACGTCGGCGTCGGATGCGTCAGCGCTATTTAGAGCGGCAGCTGGCGAATTTCAATCGGGCGGACCGCCGGATCAAGCTGCACCTGATGCTGGATAAGTGCCGGATTGAAGTGTTTCACAAGGAACGCCATTACCTGTTTAATCCGGTGCGTGTTAACGCCGATATCAATACCGACGGGCTGACTCACGTCCGAGTGTCGACGGGGGCCTTCGGTGGGACGATGGTCGGCAGCGGCCTGAGCCTCCATGGCGATATCGATTTTCGAGCGAATCCTGCGCCCGAATGCGATCTGTCCATGATGCTGTATGAAGTTGATCCGTCCTCGCTGGGTTTTGGGGTGAAGATAAGCGATCGTATGACGCTGCAAGCCCACTTTACAGGGCCGGTTGCTCGCCCGGTGGGGCGTGGGACTGTCAAGATGGACGAGCTGAATATTCCCGCGCTTCGCTTTACGGACGTTCTCGGCTCTATTTATTACGAAGACGCGTTGTTACAGTTTAGCGATGTTTCTGCCACAGTTTATGGCGGGCGGTTTCTGGCGAGCGGCGAATATAATATCGATACCCGCTATTACCGATTGGACGGTCATGGCACTGCACTGCAAGCAGATAAAGCGCTGCCGGGCAGCAGGCTGACTTGCGCGGTTGAGCTCGATATTCACATGGAATCAAAGGGCAGCCCGCAGCAAACCATTTGTTATGGAAGTTTTCGCTCCGGCGACGGTCACTATCATTTGCTGCCCTTTGCGTGGCTGTCAGGGGAATTTTACAATACGTACCATAATCTTCGTTTCTCGTCGCTCAATATCCAGATGACCGCTTTTCGTATTTCGACAGACGCGCTGGCAATCAAGGATGGTAAGCTGACGATGAAAGAGATACGGCTGACCGACGAGGAAGGCAACCTCCTGCGTGAATGGGAACCGCCGGCGAGGTGGGACGATGACGACGAATGAAGAAGAAAAAGAACCGGGCATGGGGAAAACGTCCCCGTGCCCGGTTCTTGCCGGAAAGATTTCGGCGGGATTGTCACGTCAATACGAACTGAATTAATCCCATATAGCAGAGCGTTCCCCTCGCGGTTGACACCAGCATTTGCCGCAGCCAGAGATGAAGGCCTGCCGTCACCGCGATAGCGATGATCTCCGGCAGACCGTGGTTACCGCCTAAAAAATCAACATTTTTCAGGCAATAAACGATCAATAAGCCAAATACCGCTGCGGGCAAAGCGTTGCCGAGGTAGCGTACGAAAGGCGGCGTGGGCTTATCAGGGGAAAAGCAGAGAAAAGGAAGAAAGCGGGTCAGCATTGTGGCCAGCGCGCACAGAGCGATCGTAATGAATTGTTCTTCTGTAGTCACGACCATTCACCTGCCTTTGTAATCGGCTGGCGCAGCAGGGTTAAAAGAGCGAGAATGATCAGCATGGCGGGAATAATAAACGCCGACGGGCCGAAAAGCAGGCGGCTTACCGCTGTCGCGGCGATGCCGATGATAGCGGTTAAATGCTGGCGATCGTGGAGATATTGTTCAAGAAAGATGACCACAAACATCGCGGTCAAAACAAAATCCAACCCTCGCATGTCAAACGTCAGCAGATTGCCCAGCAAGTTCCCTGTGACCGATCCCGATACCCAGTAAAACTGGTTCAAAAGGGTGACGAAAAAATAGTACCAGCCTCGGTCAATGCCGGATGGCAGGGATGTGGAACAGTTAATGGAAAAAGTTTCATCGCACAGGCCAAAAATGAGGTACCAGCGCTTTTTGCCTAATCCTTTGTACTTGTCGAGCATGGACAGCCCGTAAAACAAATGACGCGCCTGAATCATCAGCGCCAGAAGGAAGGTGGCCAGCGGCGCAAAAGGGGAAAGCAGCAAAGAAACCGCCACAAATTCTAATGAGCCGCCAAAAATAACCGTCGCCATCAATAAGGTGTACCAGACAGAAAAGCCCGATACGTCCATATAGATCCCGTAGGCCATGCCCAGGAACCAGAAACCGGCCAGGATCGGAACGGTATGTGGAAACGCTGCGAGGAAAGCCTGCCGGCGAATATCGTCTGCCTTCATAATGATCACCTCGAAAAGTATTTCCTAAGTATAGCATGGGGCGGTTGGCTCCGCAAATGGCATCTGCTTTTTGATTACGAAAATTTTAAGGCACAGATGTTGAAAATGAATTTCAGTTTCGCTATAATAAATCTATACTCTGACGGGAGATACGGGAGCTGATAAAGTGGGGAGCCATGAGGTTGAGCGTTTGTTGGGACGCCATTGCGCCCCGACATTTCGTGGGATCAAGGCGGGCAGTTTGGTCGCTTTTTCCCAAACGCAAATGGCGGCTCTTGATCAGTTTCTGGCCGTTTCCCGGGAAGGGTTGGCTCGCGGCGGGATCGTGACGGCTCGCCTTCTGGATGCGGCGGATCGGACGCTGGTGCTTTTTTACCGTCCGTTGGCGCTTGCACGGCGTTTGCGTTTGCCGGAAGCGCGGCGTATCCTGGCGAAGTATGGCTATCCGTTGACGACGTCGCTGGAACCGCAGCTTAAACACCTATGCGAACGCTTGCGCCGAGGGGATTCGTTTCCCCATGAAATCGGCCTTTTCCTCGGTTATCCGCCGCGGGATGTGGCCGGCTTCATTGCGCATCAAGGGCGTGGGTTTCTCTGCTGCGGTTGCTGGAAGGTCTATGCGGATGCCCCGGCAGCCATGGCTTGTTTTGCCCGGTACGAAGCCTGCACCAGCGCTTTTTGCCACCGGCTGAGTCAGGGCGTGCCGCTGGTGGAGCTGTTGCGAGCAGTTTAAATCGAAGGACGCTATACTATTATGAGGAGGAATACTTTATGAAGAAAGTTGCGGTTGTTTATTGGAGTGGAACGGGAAATACGGAAGCGATGGCGGGGGCGGTCGCCGAAGGCGTTAAAAAAGGCGGAGCAGAGGTTGAAATGATGAGTGTCGATCAGGCTTCCAAGGATATTTTGGATAACTATGACGGCTTTTTGTTCGGCTGCTCGGCGATGGGCGCCGAGGTATTGGAAGAATCCGAGTTTGAGCCGTTCTTCGCTTCCGTTGAAGCGAGCCTTAGCGGCCGTAAGGTCGGCCTTTTCGGCTCCTATGGCTGGGGCGGCGGCGCTTGGATGCGCGATTGGGAAGAGCGCGTCAAAGGGGACGGCGCGGATCTCATCGCCGACGGCGTGACGGCTGAGAATGCTCCTGACGATGCAGCGCTGGAAGCCTGCACTGCGTTGGGCGAGCAGATGGCGAAGGCGTTGGGCTGATTGCGAGCGTAAAAAAGAGCGATAAATAACGAACCCGCCGACAGCAAAGCTGTCGGCGGGTTCGTTATTTATTATGGTCAGGCTTTTTTGCCGCTGAGAACGACCTTGCTGAAGATCACGAGGATGACAAAGAAGACGAGGAGACCGAGCATTTCGGCGGTATCCGCAAAATCTGCGCCGGCGATGGCAAGGGGATTTTCACCGCCGCCGCTGGAAACGGAAACGACGATGAGAGCTGCCAACAGGACACCGACGATTGACTCGCCGACGATCAGACCCGAGGCAAAGAGAGTGCCGCGGCGCAGACCTGCCGCTTCGGCTTCGGGCCCTGCCGTTTGACGAAGGTGGCGGTTGAGGAAATAGCCGAGGATCGCGCCGACTACGAGCGGCGTTTGGATGACAGGAGGAAGGTAAATCCCCATGCCCACGGCCAGCGGCGGCAGGCACAGCGTTTTTGTCGTCCGTTTCAGGATGAGATCGGTAAGGACGAGGATAACGCCCACGCCGATTCCAATGTAAATGTATTCCCAGGCGAGCTGCTGGGTGAAAATGCCCTGGGCGATTGTCGTCATCAGCGTCGCCTGCGGCGCGGAGAGAGCCTGCGTGGGATCCATGCCGGGGCGTGGCATAGCGCCGGCGAATCCATACGCCTCATAAAGGAGATTCAGCACGGGTGCGATGACGAGAGCGCCCACGACGCACCCAATGAGGAGTGCCACCTGCTGACGCCATGGAGTGGCGCCGACGAGCCACCCTGTCTTAAGATCCTGCATGTTATCGTTCGAGATGCAGGCGATGGCAAGAATAATCGAAGTCGTAAAGATTGCCGTCGCCGTCGCGAATTTTTCTCCGCCCGGCAGAGCGAAAATACCGAAGGAAGAACACAACGCGTACATGACGAGCGACGCGACGATGATGCCGAGAATGCCGACGCCGGAGATCGGGCTGGAGGATGTTCCCACAAGCCCCGCCATGTAAGCGCAAGCGGCGGCGACAAAGAAGCCCATAAAGACAGCGATACCGACACCGACGAAGGTGAACGTCAGCTTCTGCCCCGACGAGATGTTTTCCGGGCTGACGAATGCGTAGAAGATGGCTAAAAGACCGGCGACCGTGACGAAAAATACCGCGCCGATACTCTTCATCGACATATCAATGTCCATACGGTGCAGATCTTTTGCGTCTCCGCTATCGGCGCGCGCCCCGGAAATCGATTCCTTCACACCGTCGATGACGGGGCGGGCGAGAGTCAGCAGCGTCCAGACAGCAGCGACACCCATGGCCCCCGCGCCGATGAGCCGCACTCTTTGCTGATAGACCGTGCCCGCGAACTGTTGCAGGGTCAGTTCGTCAGGCAGTGCTTCTGTCATTGTAAAATAAGGAACAAAGCCCGCCCAAGCGATGAGAATCCCCACCAGCATCGCGAGTCCACTGGCGATGCCGATAAGATAGCCTGCGCCTACGAGCGCCCCCGAATAGCCGAGAGGAAGCTGTGTCATACCGCGTCCGATATGAAACCATGCGGATAAACTGCCGCCGATAACCTGCAATCCATTAGTTAAAAAGGAAATAATTCCTGCGACGGCGCTGCCCGCTAAAATCTCTTTCAGCCCGGAATCAGTCTCGCCCTCTTCCTTCGTTCGGCTGCCTACCTTTAAAATCTCCGCCGCGGCGACGCCCTCAGGGTAGGCAAGGTCGCTGTGTACGACCATGGCGCGGCGTAAGGGAATCGTAAAGAGAACGCCGAGACAGCCGCCGCAGGCAGAAACAACGAGCGTTTGCCAAAACTCAAAATCCTGCCAGTATCCGATCATGAGCATCCCGGGAATGATGAAAATGATAGCAGAAAGAGTTCCCGCCGCCGAAGCTTGGGTCTGTACCATGTTATTTTCCAAGATATTCGCGTCCTTCGCCATCTTTAATACCGCCATGGAAATCACCGCGGCGGGGATGGCTGACGAGAATGTCAGACCGACCTTAAGCCCGAGATACACATTAGCCGCCGTGAAAATGATCGTGAGGATTGCACCGAGCAGCATTCCGCGTACCGTAAGCTCCGGGAGACTTAGCTCGTGAGCCATGAACTTGTTTTCTGCTTCGTTCATACCATAACCACCTGTCCTTTTATTTGAATATGAAGAAAGATAAAAATGAAATATCGCCCCTTATTATAGCACAAAACGGCGCGATATAAAATATTCCGTGGAGAACTGTTGACAAATGACGGGGGTCACGCTAGAATGTATTTTGTCAGTTTCAGCGCGACCTGCTTTTGGTGAAGCTAAGGAGGCCGTGAGTTTTTGTTCTTTGGCGGAAGTAGCTCAGTGGTAGAGCACCACCTTGCCAAGGTGGGGGTCGCGGGTTCGAGCCCCGTTTTCCGCTCCATGATGACTGCATTCCTCGCATGCGTTTTCGTGTGCGAGGTTTTCTGTAATGGGCCTATAGCTCAGTTGGTTAGAGCAACCGGCTCATAACCGGTCGGTCTTTGGTTCAAGTCCAAATGGGCCCACCATTTATTTTTAGAAACCTGTAGCGGATCTGTGCAGCCCATGGAAAAACGTGAGGGGTAGGTGCCCGAGTGGTTAAAGGGAACGGACTGTAAATCCGTCGCCTTACGGCTACGATGGTTCGAATCCATCCCTGCCCACCATTTTGTAAAGTACTACCGAAAAATCCCTTGACAGGGATTTTTCGGTGCAGTATAATATAAAAGCTGACTTGCGGAGATTGGCTTTGCGATCAGTAGGTGTTCCTTGAAAACTAAACAATGCAGAAATGAATCATCGAAATATGATTCAAGCCAGATGTGCGGTTTGAAATAAAGGCGGAAGTAGCTCAGTTGGTAGAGCACCACCTTGCCAAGGTGGGGGTCGCGGGTCCGAGTCCCGTTTTCCGCTCCATGTATTTTGAACCCAGACAATTTCTAACACAATAAAAGCGAAAGCTTTATGTGCAATGAATGTAACGAGCCAAAAGGCTCTCTAAGTAATCCCCGTGTTTCGCGTCACCCCCAACGCCCAACAACGTGCGCAGCACGTTAAGGGCGTTGGCCGAGGAAAACGTACAGCAAGGGGAAAAACGCAGAGATTTTCGTGTCAGGCAAGGAAGGCCGAAGCGGCAGCCCGGAGACGTACTTCAGTACGTCGAGGAGCGGCAGCGAAGGACTGACGCAGCCTGACGGGAAAAGATCAAGTTTTTATGGAGAGTTTGATCCTGGCTCAGGACGAACGCTGGCGGCGTGCTTAACACATGCAAGTCGAACGGAGCGATTTATTTCGGTAGATAGCTTAGTGGCAAACGGGTGAGTAACGCGTAGGCAACCTGCCCTCAGGATGGGGACAACGGCTCGAAAGAGCCGCTAATACCGAATGAGGTAACTCTTCCACATGGAAGAGATACTAAAGATGGGTCAAACCATCGCCTAAGGATGGGCCTGCGTCTGATTAGCCAGTTGGTGAGGTAACGGCTCACCAAAGCGACGATCAGTAGCCGGTCTGAGAGGATGAACGGCCACAATGGGACTGAGACACGGCCCATACTCCTACGGGAGGCAGCAGTGGGGAATCTTCCGCAATGGGCGAAAGCCTGACGGAGCAACGCCGCGTGAGTGAAGAAGGTCTTCGGATCGTAAAGCTCTGTTGTCGGGGACGAAAGGGTAGACGAGGTAATGCGTTTACTAAGACGGTACCCGACGAGGAAGCCACGGCTAACTACGTGCCAGCAGCCGCGGTAATACGTAGGCGGCAAGCGTTGTCCGGAATTATTGGGCGTAAAGGGAGCGCAGGTGGGACGGTAAGTCCGTCTTAAAAGGCAGGGGCTCAGCCCCTGTAAGGGATGGAAACTATCGATCTTGAGTGCCGGAGAGGAAAGCGGAATTCCCAGTGTAGCGGTGAAATGCGTAGATATTGGGAAGAACACCAGTGGCGAAGGCGGCTTTCTGGACGGCAACTGACACTGAGGCTCGAAAGCCAGGGGAGCGAACGGGATTAGATACCCCGGTAGTCCTGGCCGTAAACGATGGATACTAGGTGTAGGAGGTATCGACCCCTCCTGTGCCGGAGTTAACGCAATAAGTATCCCGCCTGGGGAGTACGGTCGCAAGACTGAAACTCAAAGGAATTGACGGGGGCCCGCACAAGCGGTGGAGTATGTGGTTTAATTCGACGCAACGCGAAGAACCTTACCAGGGCTTGACATTGAGTGAAAGGGCAAGAGATTGTCCCCTTATCTTCGGATAACACGAAAACAGGTGGTGCATGGCTGTCGTCAGCTCGTGTCGTGAGATGTTGGGTTAAGTCCC
>ERZ773005.27-NODE-27-length-141825-cov-7.708373_pt1 | contig 141825 bp, 123 predicted proteins | sample MGYA00580666_ERZ773005 | MGnify/ENA primary metagenome ERZ773005 (study PRJEB29015, sample SAMEA2737999) | human oral metagenome | biome: human oral; feature: human-associated habitat; material: dental | place: China | collected 2061 ...
GTTGGAAATTTCTTAAATCAACTCGACAACCTTATCACCCTTCATCAGCGTAAGCGCATTTTTTCATTTATTTGGAGGAATTTATGCTGAATACTATAAATAAAAATAGGCTATTTTACGATTACTACACACAGTGGATAACAGTTTATAAGGAGGGTGCTATAAGACCTGTAACTATGAATAAATATTTACTTACGAAAGCTTGGATAAAGAAACTCGCTCCCTCGTTAAGGGTAAAAGATATGACAAGAATAACCTATCAAAAGTTATTAAACGATTATGCCGAACTACATGAAAGACAGACAACGATGGACTTCCATCATCAGTTAAAGGGTGCCATTTTAGATGCCGTTGACGAAGGACTTATCGAAAGGGATCCAACACGAAAAGCAATCATTAAGGGAAAACCACCACGTCAAAAGAAGACAAAATATCTAAATCAATTTGAGTTGCACAAGCTTCTATCAGAATTAGATTTAGGTCAGACTTTAAATTGGGATTGGTTTATTTTACTTGTTGCAAAAACGGGCATGCGCTTCTCTGAAGCTCTTGCTATAACTCCAAACGACTTTGATTTTTCAAAACAATCTCTATCAATTAATAAAACTTGGGACTATAAAGGTGGCTCAGGATTTATGCCGACGAAGAATTTATCATCTGTCAGAAAAATCCAGATAGATTGGCAAGTCATAGTGCAATTTTCTACTCTAGTTAAAGGTCTTCCTGAAGATGAACCTATCTTTATATCGGGAAATGTTTATAACTCAACGGTAAATGATATTCTTACTAGACATTGCAATAATGCTGGTATCTCGATTATTTCTATACATGGCTTAAGACACACTCATGCATCACTGCTTTTATTCGCTGGTGTATCCATAGCAAGTGTTGCTCAACGACTCGGTCACTCTAGTATGACTACAACACAGAAAACATATCTTCACGTTATTAAGGAACTTGAGAATAAGGATGTTGATTTAGTTATGCGTTCTTTATCTAGTTTAAACTAGGTTTAAAAACTTACGCTGATGAAGGGTGATAAGGTTGTCGAGGTTGCGAAAAAAAACAGTAATTCGATTTTGCTCCTCTATTTTCGGAAGCAAAACGGAAACCGAAGTATATTCTGCAAATGATATATTCAATAGCCCATCCATTCTTGCGCCAGAAGATACAATTTTGCGAAGTTGGTTTTCTACATCAGAGCCGTTCAGTTCAATCGACATGAACTCTGCATTTTGTTCTTCTGCTGAAAAACAGTGATAAACAAAGGGGATTCGGGCGTTTTCTGCTGTTGTTAAAGCAAAACAAGAGCCGTATGGACGCAATTTTGATGCCCCGTGATTATACGCAAGTTCGCCCTTTTCGAGAAGGATATACCTTTTCAAACTTTCCCCCGCATTATTGAAAGCATACCTTTCTGACTGCTCAATAAACCCATGATTTGCGGTTATCATCATTATAGGAGCTTCCGATGCCGAGTCATTACGAGTTACTTCTTTAACTACCTCCCCCAACTTACGCTGTTCCCAAGTAATAGTATGATTCAACTGAGGGCTATCAAAATCAGTAACTGTAATTAACTAATTGAAGTTATACTGTTACTTCGATTGATTTTATAAAGGCCATTTCACTACCCACTATTTGCCTCTTAAACTCTTCATAATCTTTCGACTCACTCGGAACCTTCAGCCCAAGCTTAGTAATACTAATATCTTTTCTAGCTGACACACCCCCCTCGTACGTCGAGCCTTCATTCATCATCAGGCACTTATTCCCAGAGTCAGTTGAATCAGGATATAGATAATATCCACGCTTAGAATCAAACCTAAACATATAGGCAAGAACCTGAAGATAGTCCTTATTACCAATGTTATCAATTGGTTTGTATTTAGCATCTGCGATGACTCTTTCAGTTGGATTCTTCCCTATAAAGTCTGGATATATCAAGCCGATTCCACTAGCGAAAAGCCTTTGAGCTCCACTACCTGACTTATTCATTGGGTGGTAGAACATATCGCTGATAAGTGAGTTAATGTACTCCTCCCACAGCCAAGCGCCATCAAATAAAATACCGTATACTTTTCGTTGTCCAACTCCGAGTTTATGCTTTTGATTCTGAAGAATTAATATACAAAGCCTCTGCAGATCTCTATATTCGTGGTAGTACGCATGACGAATGGTGTTTTTCCTGTTAGCCTCTAATATAGTTCTTCTATCAGAGGCTTTATATCGAGGCGTGGAATCTACGACGAGTTTTATCTCATCCTTTACGTTATTAAGCAGTTTGTGACCATAAGACTTGCTCTTTATATGCTCAATCGTATGCCTCACAAGCTCCATGAGATAGTTATCAAAAGAATATTCCCTCTGGTTGTACGCGATATCACCTACAAATGGAATATTATTTTTGATATGCCTAGCAATATCAATCGTTCCCCGCACGTTGCCATCATTGTATTTATTGCGTATGTATGTCTTGAATGCGCCCTTCCTAGCAGCAACCTTGAGATAATGAGGAAACAGGAAAAGCAGCAAATTAAACATCCGCTCTTCCTGATTAGCATTCGTATCGAGACTTATGAAATTAGGAAAATCCAGCACCTTTTCTAGTAGGTACTGGAAGAAATAGTCGTTTTCACCACGACTAAACCTCGACTCTATGATAAGACGTTCATCGCCCGAGCCAAGAAATCCCATGACATTTCCCGTGCAGTACATGTCATTACAGCTTTGTAGAATCATCTGATTCTTGGTTATGTCTTCCGCATCCTTCATTATCTCAGGGAATACGAACACACCTTCTCGTTCAAGCTGCTCAAGCGTCTTGTCGGAAACGCACGAGGCTATGGATTTTACTTGATAGAATTTCTCTTTTTCACGAGATTCATTATCCTTAATTTTCATTGGATTCATCTGCAACACCTTCATCTAAGGCAGAATTTCCATAAACTCCAGCGAACCTCTGCATGATCCCCTTTTCATCATATAGCCCACGCACATATTCTTGTAATAAAGGGGCAAGGAAGTCTTCCCACAGCTGGTTAAAGTCCATATCTTTGAGATTAAGAAAATACGAAGCACCTATCTGATAGTTTTCATTTAATCCCTCAGTATTTTTAATCGCTTCATTTAATTTATCCATTCTTTTTTTTGCTTCAGTTCTAATATTAGTATCCGAAAGTGTATCGAGCATTTTTTGCGTTGATTTAGCCCCAATCTCAACAAACCTAAATCTTCTTCGCATCGCAAAATCGAAGCTATCTACAGATCTGTCGATATCATTCATAGTGCCTATGATATATACATTCTCAGGGATGTAGAACTTCTCATCTGGGTTAACATGCATATTTGAGTACTGGGTTGCCACTTCACCAGCCTGTCCACGGTATCCTGGATCGATTGCAAAGAACAACTCACCGAGGATTTTTGAAATTTCTCCACGGTTGATTTCATCGATGATGAAGATGTATTTCTTTAATGGTTCTTCTTCGACTTTTGCCTTTCGGTTGGCTTTTCCTGTTGCTTTAATGGCTTTGAATAAAGCAAAATCGTATGAGTAGTTCTGCGTGCCGAATTGCTTACCGAAGAACTTAGTAATATCGCTTACTTTATTGAATTCGAGTCCAGACTCAAGCATCTTTCGTAATTCATCTATATTTAGGCTTAGTTTATTTACTGTTTCATTGCCTGGTATTGCAAGATAAATGTGCTTATCATCCATATTGGTGATAGTAAACTTACTGCCTTTTATAGTTTTAAATTCTTCTTCCCCAAACTCAATGTCTGCAAAGAATTCCTCGAGCGCAGTGCTTGAAGATATTTCTTTCTCCCTTACCTCTTTAGGCTTCTGAGAATCCTCGAAGTTTCGTCTTGCTCTATCTACAAAGCTTTTAAATATACCGTCTTGTAGCTCAAAACCCATGCTTCCATCTTCATTCATTTTAGGTCTTAAACCTTCAACGAAATCTGAATAATCGTAACTTGGATGGAACTGGACAAACTCGACTTGTCTTCTCTGCGCTTCGGTTAAATCAGCCCATTTGTCTGTGTAACCACCACTTATTATGTCTGCGGCTATTTGCTTAGAAAGATATGTTTTCCCCGTACCAGGTGCCCCTCTAAATACTATATTCTTAGATTTTAGAAGCCATCCTGAATACATTTTAGTCAAAGCAACTTTATCTTTTGAATTCATGTTTTTATTTGTTTTGTTTTTTGGCGCAATCGTAAAGCCCAGTTTCTTTAAAAATGCTCTTGCAGTACGCGATCCACATCCTAAAGTAGTAATATCTGGTGTTTGTCCTTCAAGGTACTTAGCTACTGCAATTACATATTTAGGGGGATACCTCTTTCCTTCATCGTTTATAAGATCATATCCAGTACTTTGATTATTGTGTGGAATACCATGCTGATCAATATACTCTAACGCATCATTAATACTTTTGGTTTTTACATTTGGAACAGCCATCGTTAATCTCCGTTTGTTCTTTCTCCTTAATCACATGAAAGTTTTTATATAATATATTTGTTTAATTATATTAATATAATTATTCTCACGCAATATATTGTAAATATTTAACTTCTGAAAAGACAGTCACTTTCGGTATTTCATAAACACTTTTGGTTATGAGGAAAAATTTCTCGCTCTTCATCCATATATCAAAGTCTTCAGAGATTTAAAAGAAGAGTACGTAAGATTTAATTCTAGAAATGCTGGTAATACCTTAAAAGCTGCTGAATAAATAGATTCTCTAATACAAAATTACTCAAGAAGTGAATATCCGATATTCGTTGAATTCGGGAATTTGCTACGTAAATACAAGAATCCCATTATTAACTCATTCATAATGGTAGATCGAATAGGACCAGATGGTATATATAATAGCCGCCTTCCTAATGGCCCAATTGAGTCTTTAAATCGCAAGGTAAAAGACCTAAAGCGACTAGGTAGAGGATTTCGAAACTTTGAACATATGAGAAATAGATTTCTTTTTGCTACTCGTAGGAATCCAATTTACAAAGGCTATTAAACTAAACACTGATGTTTTCCCATGCAAAAGGGATTGGGCAAAATGCCCAATCCCTTTACATTTCGTAAGACCCTAAAACTAGACCCTAAAATTCACCCCTAAAAAACTTTGATGACCCTTTTTGTATTTATTTTGCTCATTTAATCGATTATACAAAGGCTATTTCAGATGTCTTTATTCATACTCTCCGTTCAAGTATGCCAAAACATATCTTTCCATATTCATATAAAACTCCTCCCAAGATGCAAGGGGAGTAAAAGTATCATGTTCCTCGTCAATAGCACAAATCATTTGTTTATTAGGTTGCCAAACGATATCGACAACGCTGTAATTGTCTACTTCCGCAACCAATGACAGCACTTTTTTTCTTTTCCATTTCTTTTCTACAGTATCGAGATATGAGTAAAAACGTATAAACCTGCAATACTTGTCATTGGTAAATTTTATCGTGAGTTTGTCGCCTTTAAGAAAATCGACCAGACTATTCGGTAAGTTATGCTTTTGCAGTGCTGTATTCTTACTATCTATATTATGTAAATCTTCTGATTCATATCTTGCTAAAAACTCTATTATTTCTCTGTTGCCATTCTTAACGGCAAGAGAATATGGTCTTTCTCCGTACTTATTTTTGATACTTATATCCGCTCCATGGTCGACAAGCAAATGAACAATTTCAAGATTACTGTATCTCACAGCTTCCAATATAGGTGTACTTGTATCGTTAAATACCGAGTCCGCTTTGTGATAATTTATATCAGCGCCCTTTTCTAAGAAAAGTCTCACCGTTTCAATATCATTATTAAAAGCTGAATATCTTAACATAAGGCCACCGTATTTGGCGATGGTGATACCGAGACTCTCTAAAGCGTCTATATTTTCAGCCGTATGATCTCCCCAAAAATCCGTTTTTAAAAGCTCAGCTTTTTTCTCTTCGTTCAAATTTTCCAAATCATTTTGAAACATCCGCACTGTTTCGGCATCACAGCACCTTACCGCAATTTCGATCGGCTTCGGGTGGAATTTTCCTTTGTGTGATGCATTGTTATCAAATAAATATTTGATTATATCTTTTTTGTTTAAGTACAGTGCTACTTCAAGCGGAGTAAAAGGCTCGGGATATGCTCCATTTATTTTAATAATCTTATTAATTCTTTTCCCGAGCAGTTTTTTCAATGCTTCTAAATCGTTGTTATAAATTTCTATTATTTCCAAATCCAACTGAGATGCATCAAAAGTTCCAAAATGTGCAATTCTATATGTTTCCATAATCCCTCGCTTGAGCTTTAATATAATATTTGTATAAAGCTCGTGATAAATTCTGTTTTACCGAAAAGAAAAGTCCTCCAAAATGGTTTTTTCTGTCCATCTATCGTGGTTAATTGTAATATGAACTTAAACAAATGAATGAAAGAATTACTAAGATTATTGGGTAGGATTAGCCAGATACGGCAACTCCAATGGAGATTACTATGGTCGCAATAATTCTACCATACACGAACGAAAAAAACATAAGAAGCTTAGTTTCTATGCAATCGAGAGATGCTGCTTTTCTGTTTATCAATATACGTTTTTAATTAGAATATCGATTCAAAAAAAACATTTACTAATCACTGATGTTTTCCCACTCAAAATGGATTGGGCAAAATGCCCAACCCATTAACATTTAGTAAAGTCCTAAACTCATTCATAAAAACTTTGGCAAATCCAAAAACTTGATAATTTTTTACCACCAATATTTTGCAAAGCGCCATTTTCAATTTACTATCTAAAAGATATAATCCTTATTTTTTAAGCGCTTGATTATTTAATTCATCTATAAGTTTTTTAATTCTGTGCTAGTAGTTTTATCTGTGATTCCGGCAATACCGAGTTTTTTAAAAAAACAGGCTGACACCTTACAATATCATTTGCTTTTTCAATGATATCATTGCTAACACTAACATACTTATGTTTATTCAAATTTATTTTTCCATTTTCATCTAAGGTAGTCTCAATAAATCGATATTCATTCATTCCTGAACATAATATAGTGTCAATCAATATTTTTTCGTTATCTTTTGGAGACATCATAATTGATTTTAAACATCTTGATATTTGAGTTCGGTAGTCCAACAACGTTATGATAACATCAAATCCGTCCTTTTCTAAACGATTTATCAAATATAATTTCATTACAACATCCCCCTTTTTTCAATGTCCCTCTAGAGAGCAATTAAAATATTATATAATATTCGTTAATAAAACGCAAACCATCCAAAATTAAATTATGAGCCGTATTTATATCTGTTATAACTTGCGTATTTATTGAATCCTCCGCCCAGTGAGAATAAGGATGCCTCATCCTGTTATATCTATTATATAATTCATTAAGAAAATTTATTTGTTCACAATTTAGGCTTCCCGTTGACGAATTATACTCGTAAGTGTTTGTTCTAGCATTAATATTAAAATAAGCAAAATTATTTTTATCATTTCCATTTGTCGTAGATTTACCCAACTTATCTTTCAGAATTCTATGCAAATAAAATTCCATTACCCTAAATATTGGTGTAACTAAACAAGTATAATCTGGCATATATCCTGTTATTAATGTATTGAATACCGCTGATAACAAAGTATTTCTAAGTTTTGAATCATGATGGTTTGCAGGAAAATTTGGCAATAATGTTGAGAAAGCATTTTCCACTTCAGCTTCTTTTACTGTCAAAGCATGATAAGTATTTAGCACTTCTATTACAGCATTATCTGTTGGTAATTTTTCAATTGCTAAAGAAATGATTTTTTGAAATAAAACGCTTTGCTTACCTTGAACATAGGATTTCTTACCTGTATAGCAGTTAATAGTCACTCGCTGCTCATCAAATACAAACACAAGTTTATCTAAATATTTTTTCGGGCTCGATTCATTTACATTAATCCTTTCTTCAATGTTTTCTTTACTAATTTCAGCATTCAGTGATTCCACTACATCAAGCCAGTCTTGCTTTTGTAAACCAATAAAATAAATAGATCCATCATTGTGTGTTTTATAGCCATGTGCTAATAATGCTCTCTTTGCTAATTCATCTGCTTTCTCATTGTATATAATTCCACTATGAGCTTTCACGTATTCAAATTCTATATTTATCATCTTTGATTTTTCATCAAAGAATCTGCTATACTCTTGCGAAACCTTAGCATTAGCATTCCACTCTTTTGTTGCCCACTTTTCAATGCCTTCATAGTCATAAAAAATTTTTATTCTTTGTTTATTATTATCAATAGCCCATAAAACTGCTTGCTTAACTCCTTCAATTTCACCTGCAATATTTCTTGCTTCCATATTAGTTTTGTCTACAAAAGCCTTATATAAGCTATATTCTGATTCCTTTGTGATGAGGATTACACCAAAGCTGTATTTTTCCTTTCCATCAGCATCTGGAGAATAACTTCCGTCTACAAAAGCAATCACTTCTCCATCATGTAAGTTATTTATTTCTTGTTCTATTTTATTATTTATTACCGCTATTCCGCCAGAACCCTTTTCGTTTTCTTCTATTTCCTCACAAGACATGTATCTCACTGCTTCTTCTTCCGTAGAAAAAGCCTTATAGTCTGCTCCAGAAAATCCTTCCACCTGTTCTTCAGTCTGTGTCCAAGTGCTATATATACCTGGTATTCTTCCTACTCTTACTGCATAAAATTTTTTCTTAGCCATAAATATTCACCACCATTATTATAAATTTTAGCTTTATATAATATAATCTTTTTAACAATATTGTATCACATTTCTTGAATTGTCAAGCTAAGTGTAACACTGTTGAATAATAGACCTCGTAGGGTATTTTGAACCCAAGGCATTTCCGTGGTTATTTGTTCATTTCATCCACTTTGCTTTGTATATACTCTTCTGCCACATCATCAAGATCAGAGCCTTTAGGGAAATATTCTCTAAGCAGTCCGTTTGTGTATTCATTTGTTCCTCGTTGCCAAGGATGATATGGTAGTGGAAAATAAAACTTAACCCTTTCGCGTGCAATAGAGATTTCAGCGTGTTTGGCAAACTTCATACCTGTATCAGGTGTAATTGAATGACAAGTTTGCCCCTTAAGACAGGAAATCATAGTGTCTTTTACAGATGCAGAGTCTTTCTTCTTAGCCTTAGAACTTAGAAGAAACCGACTCTTTCGGTCGACCAGAATAACAAGATAAGCTTTGCCTCTCTTGCCAATAACGGTATCGGCTTCCCAGTCCCCTATGCGGGTTCGATTATTAGCTTCATGCGGTCTATCTGAAATATTGTTGCTGATTGGAATTTTACCGCGTCTTTCAATGGAATTCTTGGTATGACGGGATTTTCCGCGATGATGAAGTTTGCGGATAGCACCACGATTACCATTCGAAGAACGCTCCTTGTCAGTATCAAATATTCCTTAGTATATTGCACGATATATTGTTGTATAACTGACATACAGATCTGATTGTTCCACCCTTAATCGCCCGCATATTTATTCAGGCGACTATTTTAATTTCAGAAACTTATCGCTAGAATATTTATATATTTCAGGATTAGAGAGTTTGAATTTTGGTTTGTACTTGCTGCGACGTTCTAAATATTTAGTATGAGCTGCGCTTGGTGAATAAATCACATTACCGCAATTGCGAGCTATTTCTCTTGAAACTGTAGATTTATCAGGATGAATAGTCTTGGCTATATAGGTTAATGTTTTGTTTTGAGAGTCAAGAAGAAATATCTTTTCTCTCTCAATTATTGTAAGATGTTTGTAATGACTCATAGTTCCTCCTTGGATACTGGATGTATTCACAAATACCATTATACCAAGTCTATGGGTCATTATTTATTGCGCTTAAATTGTAAATTCTAGTGGCTATTTGCTAATAATAAAGTTCATACTTCCCTATAAACCTATCTTTACCTATATAATATATGTACCTTAAAGCGAACTTGACTATCGAATATTAATTCATAACTATATTTATCAATCACTTCACTATATCTTTGCAAATAATTATCTAAATTATTTTCTCTGTCATTACGTATATCAGTAATCTTTTCATAAATACTTTTATATATTATGTTATGAGTTTCATAGTATATATGATTGTTATCATACTCTGCTAGTTAAAATTCATATTCAGTCAATGCTTTCTCCAATAATGTAATTAGATCATCATCCTGTATATCAGAAATAGGTTTCAAAACCACACCTTCATTCAAGCGAAAATACAGACATGATTTATAAATCTTAGGTAAATGCGTATACAATAGAGTCTAGTACAGTTTTCATACGTTTCCATTCATTCTCATTAAACTCTTCAATTTTATTTCGCAATGTGTAAAAATCACTAATTATAATATTTTTGTTCAAAATCACTCCTTGATATAAAGCTATCTCGTCACCTTTTTCGTCCTTGATTTTTTTGCGCGACTCCCATTCTATAGCATAGAATTCACCATCTTTCATGATTAATCTATCTGGCAAATATAATTCTATTGAACAAGCTTTGTTATTGATGTTATCTTCTACTATTTCTCCATTCGGTGCTATAGTGGGATACTTCGAAAATTCTTTAATCTCTGGGTACAAGAGAATTCGAAAATTATTAGGCCATTTAGCAATTTCACGTAATAATGTACATTTACTTTGATATCCTTCTGCATCATTGTCAAAAATTGCGATAAATTGTGATTTTATCTTAGAAAAGTAAAAAGTCTTTAAATTCTTAACTAGAAAGGAAGACCCACCATCTCTCTTGGCGCCACAATTATCATCAAAGTCCATAAAATAAAATAAATCGATAATATGTGGATACAATTTCGACATGGAAAATTCTAAAATATCTTTATCTGTGGTTCCCTCAACAAGCACAATTGTCTTCTCTGGTTCTTTAATATTATTTAACACTTCATCAATGCTCTCATAGGACCAACCCATCAAAGGTGTAATATCTAATGTTATTTCTTCTTCACTATGGCAATTTTCCAATATAAGTCTAAAAACGAATGAAATTGGAATTACTTCAAGATTAATACCATAAAAACTTTCAGATTCATATTCCTTCAAAGAATAGAAAATCACCTTATCACATTCTGTGTTAATTTTTACTTCCCTTGTATCTGCTTTTTTATTCCACTTAATCTCTCCGTTATTTAACTCATAATAGATAATCTTATGCATTGAATTTTTCCATTTTTGAAAAGTAACATATTTTTCTATTCTCTTTTTTGATTTCTCTTCATACTCGTCATAAGGGACTTTCAAATAACTTAAAAAACTCGAATAATCTATCGCAGTAAAAATATTATTATTAAATTTTTCTTCTAAACTCAATAGAGAAAAACCGCGGGCATCTAATCTCTCTTTTGCCTTTTTTACAGTAGTTTTAAATGAATATCTAGTATATTTAACTTAATCTTCATCATTCGGATCATCAATACAATCTGGTGTAATCTCTAAATCCATTTTTTGAAAAAAGAATCCAAAAATATCACTATTCAAATAATTTCTAAATGAATATAACGATAAACTATTTATTTTAATATCTACATATTCACTCATTGTTACCTCCAATTCAAAAAAGCAAATATTACTTCTATTCCAAAATCATTTATCCTTTCATCTTCATCATAGTTAAAATAATTATATCAAATAACTCATTTAACAGGTGTAATATTTCTGAAGTACACCTCAAAAGTTATACTCGAAACTATTTTAGGGGATGTGCTTTTTTATGAGTAAAGATTCATATGATGAAAAAAATAGAAGCTGTTTTAAAAGTTACTGAAGAAATCATGTGCCACAGTACTATTGTACAGGTCCTTGGAACTGCTAGAAGGCAAGTATAAAGATTGGTCAAATATTATAAGAGCTGTGTTTCTGAAGGATTGTTATTTCTTAATACACATATGCTGGCTAGTTCAAACAATATGTAATAGAAGATATACATAAAGCGTATATATTTTACTAATCAAACAGCAGTATTTTTAAAATACCTAAATAAGCCTAGATTCTGAATTAGAAACACAAATGTTATGAATAGGTTCCAGAAGTTCTGTATATCGACAGGTGTGGACAAAAAAGCTACAAAAACTGGTCATAAGTAGAAACAACTCAATCCATATACGCGGAGGAAATACGTTGAAATCGATACACCGTCGGCTGCACCCACTCAACTACGCACCTGTCCTTGTTTTGTAAGCAGTCTTGGTCGAAGACCTACAATCAAAAAGGTTCCTCCTCCTAAAAGGGACTATCTCAAACTCCAACACGCCGTAGACCGCTGTACCTCGCCTTCACCCTTCGGACTCGTCTCGTTGGCAATCCTGGCGGAGGCCACACATCCTACTACTAGTACGCCGTAGACCGCAACATCTCGCCATTGCCCTTTGCGCTCGCTTTGTTAGTGGTTTATACGGAGAGCACACATACCACCTCCCAACACGCCGTAGATTTCTTCCAATCGCTTCACCTTCGGTTCACCTCTTGGGAAATCCTGGCGGAGGAACTACATCGGAAAAGGGTGGGTCGCATTACTGCGACCCACCCTTTTCCGTGTAGTTCCATCATTCAAACTCCACCGTTCCCGGTGGCTTCGAGGTCAGATCATAGAACACTCTATTCACGTGATCCACCTCATTGATAATTCTATTCATCACCTTCTGCAGCACTGACCATGGGATTTCCACCGCCTCTGCTGTCATGAAGTCAACTGTCTCGACCGCACGGATTGCAACCGCATAATCGTAAGTACGGAAGTCGCCCATTACGCCGACTGATCTCATATTAGTTAAAGCTGCGAAGTACTGGCTGATTAAACCTTCAAGGCCCGCCTTTGCTATCTCCTCGCGGTAGATTGCATCTGCTTCCTGCACTATCTTAACCTTTTCAGCTGTAACTTCGCCGATGATTCTGATGCCGAGTCCTGGTCCTGGGAATGGCTGACGGTCAACCAGATAGTCTGGGAGTCCTAGCTCTCTTCCGAGGGCGCGCACTTCATCCTTGAATAGCATGCGGAGTGGCTCGATGATTTCCTTGAAATCAACGTGGTCTGGCAGTCCGCCTACATTGTGGTGCGACTTGATAACTGCCGACTTGCCGAGGCCGCTCTCGATGATATCTGCGTAGATTGTTCCCTGTGCCAGGAAGTCAACTGCACCGATTTTCTTCGCTTCCTCTTCAAACACCCTGATGAATTCCTCACCGATGATCTTACGCTTCGTCTCTGGGTCTGTCACGCCAGCGAGCTTTGTATAGTATCTCTCCTGAGCATTTACACGCACGAAGTTGAGGTCGTACTCACCCTTGCTGCCAAATATCTCTTCAACCTGGTCGCCCTCGTCCTTACGGAGTAGTCCGTGGTCTACGAACACGCAGGTCAGCTGCTTGCCGATTGCCTTTGCCAGGAGTGCCGCAACTACGCTGGAATCAACGCCGCCAGAGAGCGCAAGTAGCACCTTGCCATCTCCAACCTTCTCGCGCACCTCTGCGATTTCCTTCTCAGCGAAAGAATCCATCTTCCAGTCCTGCTCGCACCTACACACTCCTAGTATGAAGTTCTTAAGCAGCTCTGTGCCCTCTGCCGTATGATTTACTTCTGGGTGGAACTGAACTGCGTAGTAACCCCTCGCCCTGTCTTCCATACCTGCAACTGGACAGTTTTCTGTATGCGCCGTAATCTTGAAGCACTCTGGAACCTCGCTGATATAGTCAGTGTGGCTCATCCATGTTACGGTCTCGTCACTGAGTCCTGCAAAGAGCCCTTCCTTGCAGTCAACCACTGTATCGGTGCGGCCGTACTCGCTCGTCGGAGCTGTTCCAATCTTTCCGCCTAGCACGTGTGCCATCAGCTGTGCGCCGTAGCAGATGCCGAGTATCGGTAGCCCAAGCTCAAACACTCCTCTGTCGATTGCCGGTGCACCCTCACCGTATGCGGACTGTGGTCCACCTGTAAATATGATGCCGCATGGGTCGAACTCCTTGACCTTATCAACCGTTACATTTTCAAAATTATGAACTTCCGAGTACACGCCGAGCTCACGAACCCTGCGGGCGATGAGCTGGTTGTACTGTCCGCCAAAATCAATAATTAATATCTTGTTAGCCATTATCGCTCCTAACGTCTTACCGTTGCCACGCTGTTGTCCTTGAGTACAACATCGTGCGCTCCACCCTCGATGATACTTGTCGCCGATACTAGTGTGAGCTTGGAATTATGCTGTAGCTCTGGAATTGATAGAACTCCGCAGTTACACATTGTCGATTTAACCTTCTCCAGAGAGAGGTTTACGTTATCGTGCAGCGATCCTGCATATGGAACGTAGGAGTCAACACCTTCCTCGAACTTGAGCTTGCTCTCGCCGCCGAGATCGTATCTCTGCCAGTTACGAGCTCTTGCAGAACCTTCGCCCCAGTACTCCTTCATGTAGTTGCCATTTACCATAACTTTAGCGGATGGTGACTCGTCGAATCTTGCAAAGTATCTTCCCAGCATGATGAAGTCCGCACCCATAGCGAGTGCTAGTGTCATATGGTAGTCATACACGATTCCGCCATCGGAGCAGATTGGAATGTACTCACCTGTCTTCTTGAACCACTCGTCTCTTGCTGCTGCAACCTCGAGCACTGCAGATGCCTGTCCGCGTCCGATTCCCTTCTGCTCTCTAGTGATGCAGATAGATCCGCCGCCGATTCCGACCTTGATGAAGTCTGCGCCGCTCTTTGCAAGGAACTCAAATCCTTCCTTGTCAACGACGTTACCGGCACCGATTTTAACTGTGTCACCGTACTTTTCCTTAACCCACTTGAGTGTTCTTGCCTGCCATTCAGAATATCCCTCGGAAGAGTCGATTGTAAGCACGTCTACGCCTGCATCTACGAGCGCTGGGATTCTCTCCTCGTAGTCACGAGTGTTGATTCCTGCACCTACGATAAAACTCTTATTATCGTCGAGAATCTCGTTAGGATTCTGCTTGTGAGAGTCGTAATCTTTTCTAAATACAAATGCCACTAGGCATCCGTCCTTGTCCACGATTGGCAGCTGGTTAACCTTGTTCTCCCAGATGATATCGTTAGCCTCGGATAGAGTAATTCCAGCGTTGCCGTACACGATGTTCTCGAGAGGTGTCATGAACTCAGAAACCTTAGTGTCTGTGCTGAGTCTGCTCACTCTGTAGTCCTTGCTTGTAACTAGGCCGACTAGCTTGCCGTGGCCTGTTCCGTCATCCGTAACTGCCACTGTCGAGTGTCCGGAGTTCTTCTTTATTTCTAGGACATCAGCAAGTGTACTGTCAGGTTTTACATTAGTATCACTTGGTACAAAGCCTGCTTTATAGGACTTAACCTTCTTGACCATTGCTGCCTGGTTTTCGATTGACTGGGAACCGAAGATGAAAGAAATTCCACCCTCCTTCGCTAATGCAACCGCCATCCCATCATCAGAAACTGCCTGCATCACTGCGGAAACAAGTGGAATATTCGCCTTAATCTTAGGCTCCTCGCCTTTCTTGAATTTAGTAATCGGAGTCGCGAGCGACACATTCTCAGGCCTAGCATCTGCGCTAGAATATCCAGGCACTAGAAGGTACTCGCTAAATGTTCTTGATGGTTCTGTTAGAACGATTGCCATTTTGCACCTCTCTCTTTCTATATAAAAATCAAATTGTAATTAAAGATATTAATTGAAGATTATAGCACAATGGGGCGGTTTTCGGTAGTGGTTGGAGCGTAAAATATAATAAAAAAGCTGTGACCGAGCGAATCGCCCGGTCACCACTCTATGATTTAAGTTTTATCTGTAATCACTGTTTGGTGACTACGCTCTAATCTCGTAAGTTCCCTCCTGAGGCTCCTCATATGTGAGGCCTGCAGGTTCAAACATTCCCTTGACTAGTTCTGTTCTGAGCACGTAGTATAGTTCATCCTCTTCATCAGCCCAGTGCTGAGCGTGAATGTCCATGTTGCGTCTCCATGTTATGGAGCCATCTGTCTGACCAATCATCTCATTTACATTGTCACAAGGCATGCCGTCGAGCAGTGTGTTGTTTAGATATCCAAATGCCACATCTGGCTTAGTACCAGCTGGAACTGCATTTAGCTCACCGAAGCGTCTCGCTACTTGCTTTAGATTCTCCATTCGTGCAGGGTTTACTGTTGCGATTGTCTGAACTAGCTTCGCATACCTGCTCTCTGCATCTGCAATTCTTGCCTGAAGGCTGCCGTGAATGTTATCAGGGTCAACCGCCTCTTCAAGCGGACGTCTATCGTAACTGTGACACTCATTTGCAAGCTCATCTGTCAGCTCGCCCCATCCCTCTGCCCTTCCGGCATCGATCAGAGCATCTGTGAGATCCTCCTGAAATATGATTTTGTCATATAGCCACTGATGTATAGGACCTAGAAATAAACTCATCGTTACCTCCTATTTCCCAAGGAATAGCTCGATATCGTCGTCTACTGTTCCGATTCCTGCGATTCCGAAGTTCTCTACAAGTACGTTTGCAACGTTTGGAGAGAGGAATCCTGGTAGTGTTGGTCCTAGGTGGATATTCTTAACACCGAGGTATAGAAGTGCGAGAAGTACGATTACAGCCTTCTGCTCATACCAAGCGATGTTGTAAGCGATTGGTAGCTCGTTAACGTCATCTAGTCCAAATACTTCCTTGAGCTTGAGTGCGATTAGTGCTAGTGAGTATGAGTCGTTACACTGTCCTGCATCGAGTACACGAGGGATTCCGCCGATGTCTCCAAGGTCTAGCTTGTTGTACTTGTACTTAGCGCATCCTGCTGTGAGGATTACTGTGTCCTTAGGTAGAGCCTTTGCAAAATCTGTGTAGTAGTTTCTAGACTTCATTCTGCCGTCGCAGCCAGCCATTACAAAGAACTTCTTGATTGCTCCAGACTTAACTGCCTCAACTACTGTGTCTGCCAGTGCAAATACCTGCTCGTGTGCAAATCCACCTACGATTTCACCTGTCTCGATTTCTGTTGGAGCTGGGCACTTCTTAGCTAGCTCGATAATCTCGGAGAAGTCCTTAGTCTCACCGTACTTGCCATCGATGTGCTTGCATCCTGGGTATCCAGCTGCACCTGTTGTAAATAGTCTATCCTTATAGCTATCTGCTGGTGGCACGATACAGTTTGTTGTCATCAGGATAGGTCCGTTGAAGCTCTCAAACTCTTCCTTCTGCTTCCACCATGCATTTCCGTAGTTCCCAGCGAAGTGATCGTACTTCTTGAATGCTGGGTAGTACTGTCCCGCAAGCATCTCAGAGTGTGTATATACGTCTACGCCTGTTCCCTCTGTCTGCTCCAGAAGCATCTCGAGGTCTCTTAGGTCGTGACCTGAAATCAGGATTCCTGGGTTCTTTCTAACGCCGAGATCTACCTTTGTGATCTCAGGGTTTCCGTAAGCAGATGTATTCGCCTCATCAAGTAGAGCCATACCATCTACGCCGTACTTACCTGTTTCAAGCGTAAGTGCAACTAGGTCATCTACTGATAGAGAATCGTCCAGTGTAAGTGCTAGAGCCTTCTGCATGAAAGCATCAACCTCTACGTTGTCCTTAAGCAGAGCGTTTGCGTGCTTGCTATAAGCGGAAAGTCCCTTTAGTCCATAAGTGATGAGTTCTCTTAGAGATCTAACATCCTCGTTCTCAGTGGATAGAACGCCAACCTCTGGGCTTGCAGCCTTTGCAGCGAACTCACCAACGCAGCCATTCCACTTTGCAGCCTCAGGAAGCTTGCTTGCATCGTCAAGCTGCTTGAGTAGCTGCTCCTTACATGTTAGTGTCTCAACAATCTTAGCTGTGATTGCTTCGTCATCAAAGTTAGCATTTGTGATAGTTGTGAATAGGTTTAACGACACTAGGTGATTTACCTGCTCGCTTACTTCCTTACCCTCAGCTCTTAGCTGTGTAGTCACTGCAGAAAGTCCCTTAGTTACATATACGAGCAGATCCTGTAATCCTGCTGTCTCAGGAAGCTTGCCGCAAACACCTCTCATAGTACATCCTGTGCCCTTTGCTGTCTCCTGGCACTGATAACAAAACATACGATTTTCCATGTGTTTCTCCTTTCAACTCTTATATAACGTTCATTTTTGTCTTTAATCAATTGTTTGCTTTAATTTATGGCTCAAGCATATCATTAAAAAAAGATAGAATCTGTAACTAATGTTACAATTCTATCTTTTAATTTTTGTTTTTGAATTAATACATCGTGTCCGTATCAATTACTTTTTTCTTATTAATTGCATGCCCTAATATGCTGGGTGTATTAGTTGAGCGCCTCGATTTCCGCAGGGTCAAGGACATATATCTTGCGACCCTTTATCTCAATCAAACCATCGTCCTGCATCTTCATCAGCTCCCTTGAAACTGATGGTCTCGTCACACCTAGGAACTCCGCTAAACCTTCTCTCGTCATATTTATTGGCTTGCTCATATCCCTATCGTTGTAGATGAGTAGCATCTTGGCAATCTTCTGGCGGAGAGTCGGACAGGATAGTATCCTCAGCCTCATATTTAGCGCGTAGGCATTCCTCGCAAAGCTCATCAGCATATTATTGATCAGCTGATTATGATATCCACAGCCGCTTCCACAGGTTTCCGCCATGAACTCTCGTGGCAATGCAATGACCTTGGTATCACAAGTAGCCTGAGCAAATACACCGTACTTCTCTTTGCCGAGAAATAGCAGTATATCTCCAAACACCTCACCAGTATCTGTAAAGTTTCCAATAACTCTCCTGTTGCCGTCGAAGGAATCATAACCGATTCGTACTCCGCCATCTAGGAGAATGTGGAGCTTGGTTGGTTCATCCTCTTCAGTGAATATCATGTCTCCCTTCTTGAATGAGAGGCAGAGTGCACCACTGCATGTGAAGCAGTTGTGCACGTCATCTACCGTCATATTCTCAAAAAGCGGACTGACAGTAAGGCGTCCAGCTATTGCTCTATCTGTCTTTGATGATGCTCTTGCTGCCATATCCTTCGCCTATTACATCATGCCCATTCCGCCGCCTGCAGGCATTGCAGGTGCAGCTGGCAGATCTTCCTTAATCTCAGAAATTCCAGCTTCAGTAGTGAGAAGCATACCTGCTACACTTGAAGCGTTCTGAAGCGCAGATCTAGTAACCTTAACCGGGTCAACGATACCAGCTTCAATCATGTCTACGTACGCCTCTGTTGCTGCATTAAATCCTACGCCTTTCTTGGACTCCTTAACCTTAGCAACAATTACGCTACCTTCAAATCCAGCGTTCTCAGCAATCTGTCTAACTGGCTCCTCGAGTGCTCTAACTACGATTCTAGCACCAGTCTTCATATCTCCTTCTAAGCTCTCAGCATACTCAGATACCTTATCGATTGCACAGATAAGCGATGTACCACCACCTGCAACGATGCCCTCCTCAACTGCTGCCCTTGTAGCATTGAGAGCATCCTCAAGTCTGAGCTTCTTCTCCTTTAACTCTGTCTCTGTGGCAGCTCCAGCATTGATAACTGCAACTCCGCCAACTAGCTTAGCAAGTCTCTCCTGTAGCTTCTCTCTGTCGAAATCAGAAGTCGAATCCTCGATCTCTCCCTTGATTTTCTCAACTCTCTCTTCGATTTCAGCCTTATTTCCAGCACCGTTAACGATTACTGTATGATCCTTATTAACCTTAACAGTTCCAGCCTTACCGAGCATGTCCACTGTAGCTTCCTTGAGCTCGTATCCTAGCTCCTCGCTGATAACAGTACCGCCTGTGAGGATTGCGATATCCTCCATCATAGCCTTTCTTCTGTCGCCAAATCCAGGTGCCTTTACAGCCACTACATCGAGAGTTCCTCTTAACTTGTTAACAACGAGTGTTGCGAGCGCCTCACCATCTACGTCATCTGCAACGATGAGCAACTTCTTACCGGACTTCATGATGTCCTCAAGAAGTGGAACTAGGTCCTGGATGTTGGAAATCTTCTTGTCTGTAAGAAGGATATATGGGTTATCGAGAACTGCTTCCATCTTCTCAGAATTAGCTGCCATATATGGTGACAGGTATCCTCTATCGAACTGCATACCCTCAACTACATCTAGTGTAGTGCCGAGAGATCTAGACTCTTCGACTGTTATTACTCCGTCAGTTCCTACCTTCTCCATAGCCTCTGAGATGAGCTCTCCAATCTCTCTATCTCCTGCTGAAACAGAAGCGACCTGAGCTACGCTCTCCTTGTCATCTACCTTAACTGCACTGTTCTTGAGGTACTCAACTGCAACCTCTACAGCACCGCTGATTCCCTTCTTGAGAACCATTGGATTAGCACCAGCAGTTACGTTCTTGAAGCCCTCGCGAACGATTGCCTGTGTTAGCAGTGTAGCTGTAGTAGTTCCATCACCTGCTACATCGTTAGTCTTGGTAGCAACTTCCTTAACCAGTTGAGCACCCATGTTCTCAACCTGATCTTCGAGCTCAATCTCCTTAGCGATTGAAACTCCGTCGTTAGTAATAAGCGGAGATCCATATGATCTCTCGATGAGAACATTTCTACCTTTAGGTCCAAGTGTAATTTTAACCGTATCTGCAAGCTTATCTACGCCTGCGAGGAGTTTTCTTCTTGACTCCTCTCCATAATGTAAATCCTTTGCCATTTTAGCTTCCTCCTATATATGCACCAATCAAGGTGCGTGATTAGATTTAAACTACTGTCTTTGCAATATTATGCATATCTGTCTCTCTTTACAGTGTGTAACTATACCTCTGTAGAGGCTAAGAAATTACTCGATTACTGCCAAGATATCCTTCTGGCTCAAGATGATATAATCCTCACCACCGTACTTGAGCTCTGTGCCGCCGTACTTTGAGAATATAACCTTATCTCCAACCTTTACTTCCATCTTCTCATCTTCAGTTCCTGAACCTACTGCGAGGACCTCAGCCTCCTGTGGCTTCTCCTTGGCACTTGCCGAAAGTATCAGACCACCTTCCGTCTTCTCAAGTGCTTCACTACGTTTAATTACGACTCTTGCACCTAGCGGCTTTATTCCTATACTCATTTGTAACCTCCTAATCATAAATCTTATTCATATTGTTAGCACTCAATTATTAAGAGTGCTAAGCTCTATAACATAATTTTACTCAGCACCTCATATGTTGTCAACACGGCACTATGAATTAAATGTGAAAATATCTTCACTTCATGCTTCTATAGTAATAGAACAGATATTGCTGCGCGATGCCTCCTAAATCTCCGAAGTGCTCGTCTGCAAACTTCTGCATGCCTTTGATATCCTTTATGTCAAAACCATAGAGGTCAACCATTATCTTCTTCATCCAAATATCTATAGGAAATGCTGTAAAGTCTCTGAGTCCAAATAGCAATATGCAGTTCGCAACCTTAGGTCCGACGCCTAAATATGATAGTAGCGCTTTGTGCTTCTCTTCCATCGTTCCCGTCGGTATACCTTGCTCCGCAAAGTGCTTAGGTGCCGATACGATGTAGGCATTCCTGTACCCGAGTTTCAGATCTGCAAGTTCTCCAAGCGTGGCCTTAGATAGTTGATCAGGTGTCGGAAATGCGTATCTCACCTCACCCATGAATTCACCTATCTCTGTGCCGTAATTCTTCGCTAACGACTCGATGCATTTCTTAATCCTTGGAATATTGTTGTTCTGTGAGACTATAAAGGAAATTAGCACCTCCCAGTAGTCCTGATTGAGTATTCTGATACCGTGGCATATGTCAATTGACTTTGCTAGCTTAGGTTCTCCCTTTAGAAGAGTCTTCTTCATAGCACTGTAGTCCGTATCCAGATCGAAATATCTATGCCAGTACTCCTCACTTCCGCCTGTGCACTCGATTATGAGTGCACAGGAATCATTATCATGCTCAAGCGAAACGTGTGCAGCATAGCCTCCTGCAACGCCTATGTATGAACCATCCTCGCACTCATTCCAACGAAAACACTGTCCACACTCGAACACATGAGGTAACTCTATATCGTGCAAATTATCAAATCTAATAACCTTAATGTTGTTCATAAGTCCGTCCTTTCATAATGGCTATTATACATGAAATTTCCATTCGGATTGATAGGAGTTGCAAATAAAATGACCGCCAGCAAGCATTTGCAGGCGATCACTTATGTTACAGCTACGCAAATTCAATCGATTATCATAGTTACTGCTCCGAAATTAGTGAATTTCCAGCTATTGAAAATTTCAATATGGGTTTTCGTCACAGTTTTTTATTTCGTAGATTTTACTTTACTGCAATAATTTCCACTTCGCAGAGTGCTCCTGCTGGAAGTGCTGTGATTGCAACACAGGATCTGGCTGGTTTTGAAGTGAAATACTTAGCATACACTTCATTGAAATCCTTGAACTCTGTCATATCGAGGATATAGCAAGTGGTCTTAACTACGTTATCGTAAGTCATGCCATTAGCCTTAAGAATCTCTCCTACATTTTTACAAGCCTGCTCGCACTGGCTCTGCACATCTTCGCCTACAAACTTTCCTGTCTCAGGGTCGATTCCGATTGCGCCAGAAGCATAAAGTGTATTTCCGGCCATCACTGACTGTGAATATGGCCCGAGAGCTACAGGAGCAGTCTTGATATCGGTATATTCAAACATTTGTCTACCTCCGATGAAATTATTATTTAGAAAAATATATTACATTTTGATTGTAACACTAGCGAGAAACTAGTTCAAACAGCTACCTGATAGTATCAATGACTTATGTTCCTAAAAGCGTAATCTCCGCTAGGTTTGATTTCCATTATGATCCCAATTATGTATGGTTCATTACCATGACGCTTACAGTCTATTTTCCATGCTACCTAAATTAACACCTTAAACTCAGCCCAGATTCTCCCCTTCTTGGAGAGTCCAGAGAGTTCTGTGAGCACTGCCTTTCCCTTGCCGCGTAGAACTATCGTGTTGCCTTCATCTATGCGCTTATCTATCTTAGTTACTTCCTCGTGATTTACAAATACGATGCCACCTTTTATGGCTCTCACCGCTTCACTTCGCGAGACATGAAATGCTGCTGACACAACGTTATCCAGTCTTGGTGAAGAGAGCGTATCTCTAACCGATTTCACCATCTGCTCGTGGACTTCCAGATTGCCTATCTCATAGGCCGTGATCTGGAGATTTGTATGACCTGCGTTGTGAAATTCGGATAGAAGAAAATCTACGATTTCTGAATTTACAATCATGTCAGAACCCTTATCATTTACCAGGATATCACCGATCACAGACCTATCGAGTCCGAGCGATAGAACAGAACCGAGATAGTCCCTGTGTGTGAGCTTTATGCCGCCAGGAGAAGCCTTGATATGGAGCACCGAGAGTGGGGAAATCATCTCCAACGCTTCCTCGAGAGTATCTGCATAGCCATACGGAACGAACATGAGAATTCGCCTCTCGGCATCCTTGTAGCCACCGTAGAAAAATGATTTGACGTCATTCCTCCTCCTGACTACGCGCATGGCAAGCGACTGTTCGTGCATGTTGAGAAAACCTGTCGTGGTAATGTAGCTACCGCGTTCAGTCTGTTCTAGCTTATCCTCTATTCGCGCTGTAATAATCTTGTCGTTATCCATGTTCTTATCTATCAAAATGATCTATCTGCTTCTCTTATCATTATTCTATTTTCTGTTCTATTTACTTGCTTTAATCCGACATTACATGATTTTATCAGTGGCTTTAAAGCTCCTTCACCGATGTGACAACCAACTTTCCGCCTTGAAACTCAAACTCTATATCCACGTTTGCAAACGCCATCTTACAAGGCTTTACAGATTCTCTATCATATGCATCACGTGGATCAAGTTCAAGAATCCTCATGAGTGGTGCGCGAAACTCTTCATCGACTTTTAAAAGTAAATTCTCTGGAAATTCCACATCTATCGCAGTGTCGACACCATGTGCAAACCCTTTATCTGCATCTGTGATGATATCACTATATGGGACATATGGCTTGATGTCGTATATAGGCGTTCCGTCAAGGAGATCTGCTCCTTCAACGATAAGGCTGAGCTTGCCACTCACATTTCTTATCTCAAGTAGCTTAACTGCGGACATGCCAAGTGAGTTTGGTCTATATGGCGACCTCGTGGCAAATACCCCCTTACGTATATCTCCGCCAAGGCGAGGGGGTCTCACAGTCGGTTTCCACGCTGGGTTCTTCACATTCATATCTATCTTGTTGCGTGAGAATCCCCAAATTAGCCAAATGTGAGAGAACTCTTCGAGTCCTCTCACAGCGTCTGGATTATTAAATTCGTCGCCGAAGACTATCTCCGACTTCAGGCCTTGTACGAGCCTTGGCTGCCTCGGTATACCGTACTTCTGCTTGAATGCAGATTTAATGATGGCAATCTTGCGAATCTCATGTATATCGTTCATAATCCTATCCTATAACTAATGTATCATGCGGTTAGAAGCATTAGATCTTTGATGCACTTAATTATATATTTCGAATTGCAATATATGCGCGTATCACTATGCCCAAACGAACTCCTTTGGCGATGCTCCAATTTCGAAATGGTACTTCACTATACCAACATCGAGCTTAGTGAACTTTCCAAATCCTGATCTTATCTTGACTCTATCCCCGCTTATCGCAAAAGTAAATTTCTGCCTATTCATGGCTGTTGGTGCTAAAAGTGCCATCTCTACACCCTTCCTGAACCACTCAGGTGTGTCCTCGTATCTTGAGCTCCTTGAAGACTTGCCATCGAACACATCCTCTGGTTTCTTAGATTTTCTGATAGCCCCCATAGTCTGTCCATATCCAAGAGCGATTACGGCAACTATCTTCTCATCGTGTCCAACGTCGATTACCTCTTTGACCTTCTTGTACGTTCCGCCAACCCAGCAAGTGTTTAACCCATGTTGCATGCAGCGAATCACTAACTTCTCACCGTAGTACCCCGCCTTGTCATCGAGGTCATCGCGCCTCCTGCCGACTACGGCGATGTAATTTTTGACGTTAGAAAATTTTCCGTATTTTGCAAGTAAACTCGAGAACGCCTTTGGCTCATCCTGTATAAGCTGGAAATGCATGTCTCCCTCGCGGTTACACTGCTGAATCATGACCTTGAGGTCTTCTACCGCCTTCGTGTCAATAGGCCTATCCTCGTAAGCACGCACGGAGTGTCTCATCTTTACACACTCTCTTATGTTCATAGCTCCCTCCTCTGCTTGAATAATAACTAATTATAACACTAAGCATCGATTGTGGACACCTTAAATGTTATATCATCTAGTGCCTTTAGCAGTACTCTCACGGTATCAAGTGAAGTGAGCGTAGTCACGCTATTTTCAGCTGCACACTTTCTGATGCGACTACCCATGGAGTTCGCATCTACGGATCTGATATCTCCGATATTAATCACGTAAGTAACGTAACCCTGTCTGAACTCATCCATTACTGCATCCAGACTATTATCTGTATGCTCGAAGCTTCTGGTCTTAACACCGTTATTTTTCAGGAACTGTGCCGTACCCTCTGTCGCTTCGATGTTGAATCCTAGATCGTAGAAGCCTCTGATTAGAGGAAGTGCATCCTCCTTAGACTCGTCGTTGATCGATGCAAATACCGTTCCGTAATTCTGCATCCTCATGCCTGCCGCCTGCATGGCCTTGTAAAAAGCACGCATCATATCATCATCATACCCGATGGCTTCGCCAGTTGATTTCATCTCAGGCGATAGTCTTATATCCATTCCAGAGAGCTTTGCGAATGAGAACGCTGGCACCTTTACATACCATCTCTTCTTCTCGAGCGGCTTCACACCCTTGAACTCTTGCTCCTCTAAGCTGATTCCGAGCATTACCTTGGATGCGATATCTGCAAGGTTGTACCCGGTAGCCTTGGAAAGGAATGGGACGGTTCTCGAGGATCTTGGATTTACCTCGATTATATACACATTTTCAGAAGAATCGACAATGAATTGGATGTTGAATAGCCCGCGAATACCTATTCCGAGACCCAGCTTCTCTGTGTAATCCCTAATAGTCTCCTTGACATCCTCCGAGATGGAGCATGGTGGGTAGATACTAATCGAATCTCCAGAGTGAACACCTGTACGTTCAACGAGCTCCATGATGCCTGGGATAAATACATCTGTACCATCGCAGATCGCATCCACCTCGATTTCCTTCCCGCGGATATAGTGGTCAACGAGCACTGGTTTATCTTCGTCGATTTCCACGGCTGTTCTTAGGTACTGTCTGAGCTGAGTCTCGTCCGCAACAATTCTCATCGCTCTACCGCCAAGTACGAAGCTTGGTCTAACAAGTACCGGATAACCTATCTCCTTAGCAACTGTGCAGCCTTCATCTATGTCAGTGACTGCTTTTCCTTCTGGCTTAGCGATACCGAGCTTCTGGAGCAGTTTATCGAACTCATCTCTATCCTCGGCAGCGTTGATTGCTGCACAGTCAGTTCCGATAATCTTTACACCCCTTTCATCGAGAGCATTCGCAAGGTTCACAGCTGTCTGTCCTCCTAGCGAAACGATTACACCATCTGGTTTCTCGAGTCTTAGGATATTCATAACATCCTCGACGCAAAGTGGCTCAAAGTAGAGCTTATCTGCAGTCGTGTAGTCTGTCGAAACTGTCTCAGGGTTGTTATTTATGATTATAGCCTCACAGCCCTGACTGCGGAGAGTCCTTACCGCCTGGACTGTCGAGTAATCGAACTCAACACCCTGTCCGATTCGGATTGGCCCCGAACCTAGAACTACAATCTTCCTCTTGCCAGAATTCCTAGTTGTCTTGGTCTCACTTCCGTCAAACGTCAAATAAAAGTATGGCACGTATGCATCCTTCGATCCTGCACACGAATCTATCATCTTGTACTCTGGGAATAGCTCGACTGCCTCGCGTAGCTTCCATACCTGCTCTTCTGTTACATTCCAAAGCCTTGCAATTTCAACATCTGAAAATCCGTATTGCTTTGCTATCCTCAGTCTTGCAACGTCATTTTTATTAGCTTTCAGTTCGTTCTCAATTGAGATAATATTCTCGAACATCTCTATAAAATACTCATTTATAGAGGTTAGTTCACATATCTCCGTCTTACTCACTCCTCTTCTTAGAAGCTCTGCTATTGCAAAAATTCTATCGTCGCGGCCCTCAGTTATATACTCCTTCATCTCATCAGTATCCCAAGTATCGAACTTCTCCATGTAGATGTGAGATACACCAATCTCAAGGGAGCGAACGGCTTTGAGTATACTTTCTTCGAGATTCATACCGATACTCATAACTTCTCCAGTAGCCTTCATCTGCGTTCCTAGCTTATTATCTGCATCTGCAAACTTGTCGAACGGGAACCTAGACACCTTGCTCACAACATAGTCAACGGCAGGTTCTACCGAAGCTGGCTGGTCTATAATCTCAATCTCATCCAGTGTCATGCCGACTGCTATTTTGGCCGTAATTCTTGCGATTGGATATCCACTTGCCTTGGATGCAAGTGCGGATGAACGAGACACTCTTGGGTTTACCTCGATTAAATAATATTCGGACGAATTTGGATTTAGAGCGAACTGCACGTTGCAGCCACCCTCTATCTGAAGTGCGCGGATAATTTTAAGCGCACTAGTCTTAAGCATCTCTTTGTCTTCTTTGCTTACAGTTTGTGTTGGGCATATTACTATCGAGTCGCCCGTGTGTACTCCAACTGGGTCGAGGTTTTCCATATCGCAGACTGCAATTGCTGTGTCACTTCCATCTCTCATTACCTCGTACTCTATCTCCTTGAAGCCCTTGATACTCTTCTCAATCAATACCTGGTGGGTTGGGGATATTGAGAGCGCACGTTTGAGAAGTTCTTTAAATTCTTCTTCATTATATGCAAATCCACCACCTGTGCCACCGAGAGTGAACGCCGGGCGGAGAACCACAGGAAAACCAATATCTTTTGCAATCTCAAGTCCATGCTCTTCGCTATTTGCAATGTCGGATTGGATTACAGGTTCTCCAAGTTCTTCGCAAAGTTCTTTAAAAAGCTCTCTATCTTCTGCTCTTTCAATACTATTACTCTTGGTTCCAAGGAGTTCAACACGACACTCTTTAAGTACACCCTTCTTCTCAAGCTGCATCGCAAGGTTTAGTCCGGTCTGTCCACCGATTCCAGGTAAAATAGCGTCAGGTCTTTCGTATCTGATAATCCTTGCTAGGTATTCGAGAGTTAACGGTTCCATGTACACCTTATCTGCCATAGATGTATCCGTCATGATAGTCGCAGGATTGGAGTTGCAAAGCACCACTTCATATCCCTCTTCCCTGAGCGCGATACATGCCTGTGTGCCAGCGTAGTCAAACTCTGCTGCCTGACCGATTACGATTGGACCTGATCCGATAACCAGAATTTTATTGATGTCATTTCTTTTTGCCATTTTTTCACCTTTCCTGCTTTCTACATCCTACAAAGATTTTAAAAAAAGACTTCGATCATTGGAATAATAAATCCAATGTCGAAGTCTTAATCTACGTTATTATATTCAAGATACAAGTCGCGAAACATTCGCCTCCCCATCTATCTACCTCTTTCTGCGAGTTACTATATCTAAACCTTAAGCATTTTAGCATACTCAAATAATTTGTCTAGAGGTATATTAAAATTTTCTGCAAAAAAACATTTTAGAAACAATTTAGAAAAGCAATGTATCCTCACGTATATTTGATGTGTAAACTGTTAATGCACTCCCTTATTATGTTTTCTATGGCTCCAAATCGCTTCGGCAGTTGCATTCCATTGCTTAGCATATGGTTTACACTTATTTTCAAGATGTTCAGCACTTTCAGGTGAAATCATATCTGTTGAATGTGCACCTGAATCATTTACCATCTCGGAAAGTCTACCAGGATTCTCGAGCATTGGGCAAGGCTTTAGATGATTGCTGTTAAATGGCTGATTATGGTGATATGCCATGAACAGCGGTTTCTTAAGAGCTTCCATTATAGTATCCTTGCGAATATTCGAATCAGAATAATGTATAAACACGCATGGTTCCATATCACCTGCCGAATTGATATGGAAGTAATTGCGTCCACCTGCGATGCATCCGCCAATGTACTCCCCGTCATTTTGGAAGTCAATAGCAAACATGTTATTAGCATAATCCTTAGATCTAATGATGTGAACTTTATCCATCACATGTTTACGCTGTGACGCAGTCGGCATCAAACTTGGATCTGCATCATTACCAACAGGCATGTAATGGAAGTACCAAGCTAGTTTACACCCATGTTCTCTAAGCATCATAATGAATTCATCGTCAGTTACATACTTGTAGTTTACACTCGTATAACAAATAGATACTCCATATAACAAATGATGTTTCTGCAACAACTTCATTGAATCCATAACTCTCTTATACACACCTTTTCCACGGCGAGAATCTGTTGACTCTTCGGTACCCTCAATGCTAATTGCAAAGGAGATATTTCCTACACGTTGAACTTCTTTACAAAACTTTTCATCAATAAGAGTTCCGTTCGTAAAAATATGGAATTCACTATCATTGAATTCTTCCGCAAGTTTTATAATATCGTCCTTGCGTACAAGTGGCTCCCCACCCGTGAGAATGTACATATATGTCCCAATATCATTACCTTGCTTAATAATACTAGCCATTTCATCATAACTAAGGTTATTCTTATGACCATATTCGGCTGCCCAGCATCCTGTGCACTTAAGGTTACACGCCGATGTTGGATCAAACAATATTGCCCACGGAATATTGCAATTCTCTTCACGCTGCAATTTGCATCTCTTTTTATTGCCCTTGTATGCCGCATTGAATCCGACGTTAGAAACAAAGTGTTTGATTACATTCTCATCTACGTCGTTTACCATATCGGTTGCAAATGAAACCCAGCTTGAGTTGGGATCTGCAAACTCACGCCTGATATTCTCGATAGCTTTCTTACCACTATTTTCCTGTTCGCTTTTAGGCATCATATATTTATCTATAATACCGACGATATCAAGCATACCTTCTCTAGGATTCTTCTTAATCTTTTTAAATCCTATATCAACAGCTTTATTAAATGCAGCTAATGTTGCTTTCTCTCTAAGTGTCATAACAACCTCCTTCCGTAAACTGCTTAAGTAGTCTTCTTTAACACCTATTGTAGGACTTTATAATTTTTTTTGCAAATATACTGATTCATATATTGCATAAAACGCAATGCAAAAACTCTCGGGCATTATGCCAACGAGAGTCTTGCAATATAATTAAATACAAATATTCCAATTCAAACTTGCTTATTTGTTCAGTTCCAGCGCATAACTCACCGCAGACAGTACATACATAGGGGCTGTTTCAGCACGCATAATGCGTGGTCCAAGCCCTGCGCAGACTGCCCCAGCCTGCGTAAAAGTGTCGATTTCCTTATCTGTGATTCCGCCTTCTGGTCCGAAGATAAAAAGCAGCTTATCTCCAGCTGATACTTCTGAAAGAGCATTGGCGAGAACAGACTTCTCTCCATCCTTTGCCGCTTCCTCGTATGCTACGAAAACCTTATCGTAATCAGCGAAGCTATCTACAAAACTCTTCTTGTTAGCAACAAAATTTATGCTAGGAACTATATTGCGCTTACTCTGCTCAGCAGCGCCCTGAACTACCTTCTCAAGCTTTTCTGCCAATTTAGCCAGCTTCTTATCGTCCCATTTCACTATCGATCTCTCCGCTGGAAATCCGCATATCTCTGTTGCTCCTAGTTCGGTTGCCTTCTGAGCGATGGTCGCAAATTTATCGCCTTTAGGAAAACCGCATGCGATAGTAATGTGAACTGGTAACTCAACATTTTCGTCTAGCTCTGCTACGATGCGCATAGTTCTGCTCTCCACATCTACAACTTCTGTAAGCCTCTTGATGCCATCTGGGAACACGAGAACCACTTCATCGCCAGCTCTAAGTCTCATGACCTGGAACATGTGCTTGATTGTATCCTTGTCCGTTATCTCAATAGTTTCAGCGCTAGGGCTGCCGTATATAAAATACTGCTGCATTGCTGCTCCTTTAGTATATTAGTGTTATTAGTTCAAGCCGTTTCGAATCGTCATTCTGTAACTTAGGAATAATCGATTTAGGTGCAGTGCGTATATATTGGAAGGCGAGGTTTACCAGCCACCGCCTCCGCCGCCACCAGAGCCGCCACCGACCGATCCGCCGCCGCCAGAGCTGAGACCGCCGCTGACATCTGCGTACAATGCCGATGATACTCTAGAAAACGCACTAGATTGAACATGATGAATCATAATATCCATATTTATAAGGTCGTACATGTCTCCGCCTAACGCACTGTATCCAATATTTCCAGCTAGAGTCTTAGGTTCAAACTTCTTCGCCCAGGTGTCGGTAAGCCCAAATACATAGGCATACGGAAGCACGTCGTAGAAATACGCTGGATTTTCCTCAACAAGGGCATTTATTCTATCCACCTCTGCTGTAGCGATAAATTCTTTGAAGCCGATAATCTCACCATAAAGCTTGGCACTATCCTTAGTTCTCTTGAGGAATCCTAGTAGAATCAATGGTACAGCCAATGTATATACAGCTATTGCAGCTAGAGAATAAATCGTCATCTCACCGCCCGCCATCTTGTACAAAAACAATAACATAAACGATGATATCGCCAGATATAAAATTCCCCAGAACGCAAAAGATGTAACACTTCTTAAACCGCTTCTCGTCCTATGAAAATGATACTCTCTACACATCCTCTTAACAGGCAATCTCCAAAATGCATCAAGAATCACCGAACCACCATATACGAATATCAAAATTCGCCAGCCGGGTAAGTAAAACTCTCTATACATAGAAAGTGCGATTAGCATACCTCCTATTATGCAGCTAATGATAACTGCAATCTCCTCATTTTTCTGCGATTTCTTAGAGAATATAGATTTGTTGTCAGTGTACTCTTCAACGATCACCTTTCTAATCAGTTCACATTCTTTGCCTATGCGTTTGCTCGCTTCCTCTAGGCTCACTACCTTGCCAAGCGTGCCCTTCTTCGTGCTTCCAAATATAGTTTTGTAAAAAGTAACGGTAATCGGTGGTTCGTCATATACGTCGGGAATCCGGAGGCTCTCGAATTGATATTTCCCCTTCTTGTATTCCTCAATCGAGATATAGCCCTTGGATGCCAAGTAAAAGAACATCGATGTGATATCCCTCTTATTTACTGCTTCGTCGACCAGATATCCGATTTCTCCAGGCGGAACACCTTTTGGCGGCTTGAACGTAACAGGCGCAACAATCGGGTGCTCTTTTTCGTTCAAAACCCTAAGCACGATAAGTATAATGACGCCGAGAATTGCTACTATTACGGTCGCATAGTTCACCCAGTACTTGCTAGGCGCTTTGTACCAGTAACCTTTTGGAGTATCTACGAGCAATGTTGCGCCATTATTCGCAGGCAAATTCTGAACGTTGTATTCGATTATATTTCTCTTCTTGTTGTAATTCCACGTCCCGTACATATTGTAGGTGCTTTTATGTGGCCCACTATATCCTTTCATGCCGCTATAAGGAAAATGCTGTGGCAGACTCACAGAAACTGAAGCCGACTTGATATCTGTTGCCCATTCCGACGGAAGCACATCCACATATATATCGTTCGGATTATTCTTGCGCTCGTAATTAGCGAGCGTATAGATGATGGTGTACTCTTTAATACCTGTAACAGTCTTCTTTTTATCACCAATTTTAATCTGCATATGCTCAGCTTTGTACAGATTCTTAATCCTATATTTATCCCCATCTACGGATACGTCTTTGATCTTGTATCCCTTGCCGAAAGGAATGTTTCTAACTATACCGTGCTTTGGGTCGGTGAAATTCACCTTAATCTTCTCTACGACTACGTATGAATAGTCATTTCTAACATCCACAGTCACATTGTAACTAAGGGTAGAATATCCAACGCCCGTGTCGACATCTCCTGAACTGAAATATCTTGTTAGGCCTGAAATAAGCCATATTGTAGCTAGTAAACCGATAGATACTATGATTGCTATGCGGTCATTTCGTTTTTTGTCCATTAGTTGTTCCTGTTGTTATTGTTTAAAGGATTAATAACCAACATGAAATCATGAGGTTAAACTGCCTATGAAATGCGAGTGTGCTATTAATTCACTTCAGCTTTGGAATCTTCAATCACAGCTCGCTCTAGTAGCTCAAGAACGTATACGGGAGCTTGCCTGCGCCCACTCTCCCAATCTTGAATTGTTCTTACTGGGATGTTATATTTCTCTCCAAATGCCGCTTGCGATAAGCCGAGAAGCTTACGCATCTCCTTTAGTTCCATTATCATTATCTCCTCTTTTATGTAACTCTTATAGAATAACTTAATGATACAACATGTGTGGTGAATGTGTAAGGGTATAAAAAAACCTTGAGCTCTAGCTCAAGGTTTTTTACTATTGGTACCGCATCCGGGAATCGAACCCGAGATTCAGCCGTGAGAGGGCTGCGTCTTAACCTCTTGACCAATGCGGCATAAATATTCGTGTCACGATTGCGACACGAATTAGTATACATAATATACCAGAACTTGTCTAGTACTTTTTTCTTTTAACTAAGATTTTTCGATTTAATTAGTTTATCAATTCTGCTAGCAAATCCTCGGCAGCAGCTCTCCGCTTGGAGGTGGTAGCAGCGTTTCAGTGCCTATTTCCGTGGTCATCACAACGTGACCAGGCATCTCTTTAGTCACCTCGCCTATTACCACCGCACCCTCTGTATGCTCGGAGCTGTGCAGTGCCGCAAGTACAGCGTCAGCGGATTTTGCAGGGACGAACATAACCAGTCTACCTTCGCAAGCGAGATAAAGTGGCTCTAGCCCGAGCATGCCCGTGACACCAGCGACTTCAGGATTCACAGGAATTGACTCAGTATCGAGCTTGATTCCGACATCACTCTGGTCAGCAATCTCATAGAGTACAGTCCCAACTCCGCCGCGCGTCGCATCCCTTATAACGTGGATGTCTGGATCAGCTTCAAGTGCAGCATTTACAGCATTCCAGAGTGGCGCACAATCACTCGTCACATTCGCCTCCATGCCGAATCTGTCCCTCTCGAGCAGAATCGTACAGCCGTGACGGCCAACGTCTCCAGTCACGATGATCTTGTCACCAGGTTCAGCATTTGCACCAGCTGGATTAACGCCTTCCAGTATCTCGCCTACGCCAGTAGTCGTGATAAATACTCCATCCACCTGCCCTTTGCCAGCAACCTTGGTATCGCCAGATACGATTGAAACACCTACCTCATGAGCCGTCTCAGCCATCGCCTTAGCGATGCGGTCCAGCTTCACAACTGGGAAGCCTTCCTCTATTACAAACGCACAAGAGATATAGAGTGGCTTTGCGCCCATGCACGCGAGGTCATTTACCGTGCCGCATATCGAGAGCTTTCCGATGTTACCGCCAGGGAATTCTGCAGGAGATACGATAAACCCGTCCGTGGACATCGCCATCCTCCCAGCTGGAGGTGGTACCACGGCTGCATCGTCCGCTGTTAGGTATTTGTTGTCGAAATATTTCTTGAAAATCCCACCGATCAGGTCATTCGTCTGCTTTCCACCCGCACCGTGCGCGAGGGTTATTGTTTGTTCCATATGTCGCCTCCGTATTTATAAAATGCCGAACATGCGCCTTCGCTAGAAACCATGCATGCACCTATCGGATGCTCTGGCGTACAGCCCTTACCAAACACCTTGCAGTCGTAAGGCTTGCATTTGCCGAGTAGCACCTCTCCGCATCTACATGCTGGATTTGGCTTACCTTTTATCTCTGGAAGATCGAATTTGCATCTAGCATCGTAATCGCGATACTCTGGCCTAAGCTCCACACCCGATTTCTCTATAACGCCGAGTCCTCTCCACTCTGAATCGCAAGGCTCCATGACCATCTCGACAAGCCTTCTAGCCGCAGGACTTCCCTCTTCAGTTACCACTGCTGGGTAGCAATTTACTGCAAAAGGTTTGTTCTCTTCTATCTTCTTGATGATTACCGCTAGCGCAGTCAGCACCTCAGAGCCCGAGAAACCAGCTACCACTCCAGATATGCCGTGTTCATCACGGAGTTTGCAATATTCCTCCATACCAGTCATCGTGCTCACGTGACCTGGATACAGGAAAGCATCTGCACTGCCCTTGAGCGCAAGATAAGCGTTGTACATCGTCTTGTTAGCTGTCAGTATCGAGAAATTTTCGATGCCCTGCGCCTTCGCTTCACGAACCGCCATCACGCTTCCTGGTGTTGTCGTTTCAAATCCGACCGCCAGAAATACGACCTGCTCATCTGGATGCTCCTTGGCATACTCTAGCGAGTCGAGCGGTGAGTATACAACATTGACCTTCGCACCCTTGCTACGAGCCCCTGCAAGGCTCATCTCCGTTCCGGGAACTCTAATCAGGTCTCCGAAAGTCGTTATGGTCGCTTTCTTATCTAGCGCCAGCATGACCGCCTCATCAATATACGAAACTGGCGTAACACAGACTGGACATCCTGGTCCTGAAATCAGCTCGATATTATCAGGTAGAAGCCTCCTTATTCCAAGTCTAAAAATCTCATGCGTATGAGTTCCACAGACTTCCATAATTCGCAGCTTCGGGCCGTCGTAGGAAGTGACAATGTCGCGAGCTTTTTTTGTACTCTCGTTAATTGTCATTTATCTCCCCCATGACTTCATCTGCCTCTGCCGCTTCATCTGCTGCAACTCTTGCAATAGCAAGGCCTGCGTGTACCATCACATAATCTCCAGGCGCTAGGTCTGAAATCAGCTCCGCAGAAACCTTTCTCTTAACGCCGCCAGCATCGATAACAGCCATGTTATTCTCAATATTAGCAACCTTTGCTCTCAATCCCACGCACATATATGTACCTCCGTCATTTTCTAATCTCTATATATTCTATACCCATGTACAGTCCTGTGGCTGTACTATTTATTGTTCTTCATTCTTAAGCGTTGCTATTCCTGCAGCCGCCTGACCGAGCGCTATACCGCCATCATTTGTCGGTACGACTCTATGCTTCAGCACCTTGAAGCCTTCACGTTCAAGTCCATTATCCACTAGTCTAAGCAGTAGCAGATTTTGGAACACTCCACCCGATAGAGCAACAACGTTCACTTCGCACCTCGTACGCTGGTAGCAGCACGCAATCACTATCATGTCTGCCAACGCTTTATGGAAGAAATACGCTAGTTGGTCAGTATCTTGATCTGCCAGACTCCTTGCAGCTAGTTCCATGAGCAAGGTGTCTGTGCACAGTTCGAACTGCTCTTCGTCGATATTCATCAGCCTGCCCTCGTAAGGCGCTAGGCTTATTCCTTGTGCTTCGGCGCGTTCAGCTGCAAACTGAAGCGCCATCGAGGCCTCGCCTTCGAAGGTGCTGGCTGACTTTATATCGAGCACTGCGCTTGCTGCATCAAAGAGGCGACCTGCACTTGTCGACTTCACTGTATTTATATTATTACCGAGCATGAAGTCGATGCTCTGCCTGCCCTTCTCATCTCCGAGTCCGAGTGTCTCTCCTATGCGATTTGCCGCCTCGCTTCCGAGCGCTGTGCTAATCATGGAATATGCAATTCGCCATCCCTCCCTAGAGGCAATATCTCCGCCAGCATGTATAAACGGTGCTATACTGCCAACACGCTCGTACTCGTTTTCATCTCCAAGTAGGAATTCGCCACCCCATATAGTTCCATCAGGTCCATATCCGGTTCCGTCAAAAGTCACTCCCAGAGCTGTTCCCTCGTATTCGTTCTCTGTCATGCACGACACCATGTGTGCATGATGATGCTGTATCTCCATAACCGGAACACCTTCTCTCTCTGCAATCACCCTAGCCATTTCACTCGTGTTATAGCCTGGGTGCATGTCTCCCACTATTATATCTGGCTGAATCTCTAGTAGCCTTTCCATACGAGTTGTCGCCGCTTCAAGCGCCCTCACACTTCTCATATCCGCCATATCGCCTATGTATGGTGATGGATAATAAAGCCCCTTATCACCTAGGCAAAATACATTCTTTAACTCTCCACCTATTCCGAGCACCGCGTATGAACTTTCTCTATTTGCAACTATTGGAAGAGGAGAATACCCTCTAGACCTTCTGATCATATATGGTTTACTTCTGTAAAATGCCATCACCGTATCATCCGCTCTTATCCGTATATCCCTAGAGTTGGAAAGTATGATATCGCACATCGGTGATAGATACTTAAGTGCCTCCTCATCGTTCATGCATATCGGAGCTCCAGATGGATTTCCGCTAGTCATCACCAACACATCAGATATTGGCTCATCATCAGGATAATCGAAGAGGAGCATATGAACTGGTGTATATGGCAGCATCACGCCTAAATTAGGATTGTCAGGTGCTACAGATGCTGCAATTCTGGGATCAGCACTTTCTGAAGCTGCTGAGCCAGCATGTCTAGGAATCAGTATTATCGGCTTTTGCGGGCCGGTAAGCAGTGGCTCCATCTCTGGCTCCAGCCTGCACTCGCGCCCGACCACTTCGAGGTCTCGCATCATCACTGCAAACGGTTTCATAGGGCGCGCCTTCAGCTGCCTGAGGCGCTGGACCGCTGCTTCGTTCGCGGCGTCGCAGCAGAGGTGGAAACCGCCGATCCCCTTGATGGCAGCGACACCGCCATTCCTGATAACATCCCTGGTTTCTTGAAGCGCCGCCGCGCCATATGCACCCTCGTGGCACCCAGCACCAGATGCCCCTCCCACGAGGGTGTAGAGCTCCGGCCCGCAGTCGTTACAGCATACAGGCTGGGCATGATAGCGTCTCGAATCCATATCGGTATATTCGTCACTGCAGGCCTCGCACATCGGAAAACTAGCCATGCTGGTTTTCCCTCGGTCGTATGGCATCGAATCGAGAATTGTTAAACGCGGACCACACTGAGTGCAGTTTATAAACGGATGGAGATACCTCCTGTTATTCTTATCAAACAGTTCCCTTGCGCAGTCCGGGCAAGTTGCTATGTCAGGCGATACGAATATCTGTCCATCCTCATGCTTGCTCTCTGCAATCTCAAATCCTGATCCATCTTCTACATCCAGAGGATCATCCATCACCTTAACCTTGACGATTGCAGACCGCTCTGGCGCTTCTATTTCTATGGCATGTACAAAATCGCCGATTACGGACGCATCTGCTCTCGCGATTATCTCAACGTAAGAGCCCTTGTTACTGACACTTCCAGATATGTTGTATCTGTCCGCAAGTCTGCTCACAAAGGGTCTAAAACCAACGCCCTGAACTATTCCATAAATCCTAATTAATCTACATACCAATTGCAATCACCAACATCTATCTATTTCACTACATCTCCAGCTTTCTGCCAGTATTCTTCATCTGAGCTCGAAGAGTACAGAGAAGCCGAGATTGCGAAGTGAGGAAGACTGAGGAAAGTACCCTTCCATCCAGGTAGCGCCCTCTTGATTAGCGGATCACCAATCACAATATCGTATCCCTCTGCATCTACGAGCTTCATTAGCTCCTCCTCTTCATTTAACTTAGTATCATTTTCATGACGAACCTCTTTGCTCATCATGAACCAGCTCGCAACGTCTACGCGCTCTAGCGACTTATCCTCGGAAGTCCCTATAAGCACGTCTCTAAGCGAATTTGCTAGAACCTGCTGATGTACGATCAGCACCTTCCTAGGCTCGTGCCCCATGATTTTGCAAGAGAACTCATCCGCACGGTCCTGTGGTAGCGGATAACATATCTCATACTGTACGCCGTACTTATCTCTTAGCCATCTCGCTGGCTTTACACCGCCAGGAGATACGACGATATTTCTAGCCACATGTGCAGCGACAGCTACATCTTCGAGCGTATCGTTCATCCCATAGATAATCGGGTTATCCACACCCTGCTCATGAAGTGCAGTCACCATATCTTCGTAGTCGCCACTTCCAGGAGTGTCGAGCGGCGTAAAGCCTATTACCCCAACTCTCTCGGATGCGCTCTTTTTATCTAACTTGCCAAGATCCTCTAGTTCATCTACGCTAAGAGTTTCTTGCTTTAGACTTCCATTTGCGATGAATCTCGCTCCTGAGCCACCTTCTTCAAACAAGTATTTCTTGAGTATCTGCAGAAACGCCCTGCTAACACCTTCGTCATACATGTCGATTCCATTAGTCTCGACAGGCACAACTGGCACCTCGTAGTCGGTCTCCATTAGGCGCTTTAACGCTCTATAGTCAGTAGCGATAACGGCTGGTACAGGTGTCCCGATTAGACCGACGAATTTAGCGTCTATATCTCTTAGAGCTTCCTTAGTCTTCTGGATGAGAAGCTCGTCACGTCCGAGAATTGCATCTAGGTCACGAAGCGCTGCGCTAAATATCGCGCTCTTCTTCTTATCCCAGCGAGGTTCATCATAACCGCATATATTTCCAACGCATCCGCCCGCATCCATGATTATGAGCATGCCACCGTAGTGAAACAGCACAGAGACCGCGCCAGACTGGTCTGGTGTAAATGGCGATAGATACTTTCTAAGCCCTTTCATCAGCGAGCCTCCTCTCTATAGCCTCTACAAAGTGTACAAACCCCTTATATCCAAACGGCTGAATTTCGTTATTCCAGTGCACATTTATCGATTCTGGATAGTAGAACTGTGCATCTATACCGATTGAAATATCGACTTTTTCTGAGCCATCGTAGTTCATCATGGTCGGCGACATAGTCGAGTACACCTTGAGGTCTGGATTGTAACTAGCTAGTTCTTTGATAAAAGGGAAGTCATCTTCGCTTATATTCGCAAACACCGACTTAACGCGTAATCCCAGCTTCTCGAGCGCTAGCGCCATCTCGATTGAGTTTCCGTTTACAACCTGTCCTATTGCAAATGTCTTTCCTTCACACAGCTGCTGAAGTCTTAGGCATGCATCGCTAGCCTCACGGAAGTATTCCGAATCATCGATTTCCACTCCGAGAGCCGAAGCGAACAGCGCATATTGTCGCTTGATTCTATCTATTTCATATACTCTAGTCAGCTCCACATAAGGTATTCCGAGCTTTGACTCAAGCGTAAATGCTGCTTTTCTAGCCTCTGGATGAAGTATGATATTGAAATCTGCTCCGCCCATCTCCATGTATTCTTCGAGAGTTTCTTTTCTCCCTACCTCGTGTATGGTCTTGATTCCCATCTGACCGAGGATATCATACAGGTCTGAATCGTCCTCGAGATGTGTAAAATTACCGAGCAAATTAACGGTCCCCCCTGTCGGCTTTCTCTTCTCAAGCAGCGAGTAAATCGCTTCTCTTACAGCTACCATCGGTGGGTTCTTGCCCTCGCGCATAAGCGCATACATATATGTAGGAACGACGTGAATTCCCGTGCGCTCCTCAGCCTTTCTACAGACACGCTCTAGGTCGGTTCCGAGAAGCGCATCGACGCATGTTATGCAGATAACAACAACCTTAGGCTTCACTTCACAGACTTCATAGATCTCCCCGATAGCCTGCGGTATATCGGATAGATGTCTGCCTGTGACGAGGTCATTTTCACTCATCTGAAGGAAAAACATCCTCTCGCTATATCCGCCTTCGTCCGCCAAAATTGTGGTATTACGGCCACAGCAAGCTGGCGCAACCACGAGCATTACCGATTCTGGTATTACTACTCCTGCTCTCTTAACGCCAAATCCCTGCGCACCTGGTGAGTTGTACATCAAGGTCGCCGGTGAGCTATACACGAGATGCTCGTTGCTCACTAGCTCGGTCGGAATACTGCCAGCCTCAGCGAGCGCTCCTATTGTCGTGAAATAAGTGTCTCTCGCCATTACGAATTCTCCTTGATCAGGTAGTCTGCCAGTGCAAAGAACCTCTTTGCGATATCCGACTCAGGATTGCCCTCGATTACGGTCTTACCCTGATCCTCCCAGTCGATGATCTCCTGACTGCGAGGGATCTCTCCTACGATTGGTATTCCAGCCTCATCTGCAAATGCCTGCACCTTCCCCGTCTCATTCTCGACGTTGCGATGATTGAGGACCACTCCCTTTACCTTGGCATAACCGCGGTCCGCAAAATTATCTACAGCCGTCTTAATATTATTTGCCGCATAGAGAGCCATCTTTTCACCCGAAGTTACGATGAGTATATCCTCTGCAAAGCCCTCTCTGATAGGCGCAGCAAACCCTCCACAGACTACGTCCCCGAGCACGTCATAAAGGACTACATCAGGATTGAATCTGCCAAAAACATCTAGATCATCTATTAGATTAAAAGTTGAGATGATACCTCTACCCGCACATCCGATGCCCGGTGTAGGTCCCCCAGTCTCGATACATTCAACTCCTCCAAATCCAGTTTTAACCATCTCGTCAATAGTAGGTTCATCGTCGTTATCTCTCATGAAGTTCATAACCGGAATCAGCGGATTGCCACCGAGAAGGTTGATCGTCGAATCAGCCTTTGGATCACATCCAATCTGAACCACCTTATATCCCTTAACTGCAAAGGCTGCTGCGAGATTCGCAGTCACTGTCGATTTTCCTATACCACCTTTACCATATATTGCTACCTTAATCATTTATCCCCCTACACAAAAAGACTTCAAACCACACAGGTAGAAGTCTCCGAAAACAAATTCATACCACTCGGGACACCTTGTGGTTGGTCTTCATTTAATTAATTAAAATTATACTATCGTAACAGATTGTACGCAATAAAAGGTATTTTAATCACAATCGTTTACATTTTTTTGAGTGACTGATAAAATATTTTAAATACATTTTCTCTCTTTATACCTAACAAAAAGGTGTAAATTGATGAGGTGAAATTTATTTTTTAGGAAGTATTTCTCTATGAAAAGAATTGCAATATACGGTAAAGGCGGAATTGGAAAATCCACTACCGTCTCTAATATATCTGCAGCACTCGCTGGAAAAGGCTATACGGTCATGCAGATTGGTTGCGATCCAAAGGCTGATTCCACGATTAGTCTTCGTCAAGGTATGGAGCTCACTCCAGTTCTCGATACTTACAGGGATAAAATCAAGGACATTCAGCTTGAAGATATGTATACCATCGGCTATAACGGTGTTATCTGCGTGGAAGCTGGCGGTCCAACTCCCGGCATTGGCTGTGCTGGACGAGGTGTTGCTAAGGCGCTGGACCTGCTCAAGCAAAAGAATTTCGAAGAAGTTCTCCATCCCGATGTCGTCTTCTACGATGTGCTCGGAGACGTAGTATGTGGCGGTTTCTCCATGCCATTAAGAAAAAACTACGCTGACAACGTATACGTGATTTCATCCGGGGAACAGATGGCGATATATGCGGCGATGAATCTCGGTCTAGCGATGGAGAATTTTAAACGCCGAGGTCACAACGGGCTATCTGGAATAATTGCTAACAAGCGCAATGTTAATGGTGAAGACGAGAAGCTTCAGACCCTTAGCGAAGACCTCGAATGTCCGATAGTCGGAACTATCGAGCACAGCATGGTGGTAAAAAGAGCGTCTGACGATGCTCTCACAGTTGCCGAAGCTTTTCCGGATGACCCGATGGTTGACGTATATATGAAGATAGCGATTGAGATTATAAACAGGGACTAATATGCTGATTGATTTACACAAACCCGATATTAATAAAGCGAAGGTGAAGCTTGGGGATCTCGATACCCTGGCTCCTTTCCCGCGCAAACTTGAATACTCATGTCCTTCGCGCGGTGGCTGGACTATCGCACATACACCGATGCTTATTCCTGGCTCGCACATGATATACATCGGAGCGTCAGCCTGTCTGCGCGGCGTGGTTCTCTCAGCTGCCGAGTATGAGGGACTTGATAGATTTTCGATGGTGCTCATTGAGGAAAAGGATATTCTTAGTGGCAACATGGAAGAGCTTTTTATCGAGGGCGTTACCGACATACTGAACAAGCTGGATCACAAGCCTACGTGCGTGCTCCCTTTTACAGGCTGCATTCACTACTTCCTTGCCACGGATATCGAATACATATACGACGAGCTTTCGGCTCGCTTTCCAGACATCGACTTCATCTCTTCGCAGATGACGCCGACCATGAAGATAAACGACCACACACCTGAAGAGGACATGTGCCGCTCGTTGTATATGTGCATCGAGGAACAACCTCTTAATGATAAGGTCGTTAATTTCATCGGCGATAGTTTTCCGATTGATAAGTCTGGCGATCATATGAAACTACTACATGATAATGGTTTCCGTACCCATGACTTAGCTTCAATCGATGAGTACGATGAGTACAAGGCCATGGGAGAGAGTTTTCTCAACATCTACTCCCTTCCAGTTGCAAAGTGGTCAACTGAGTACCTTGAGGAGAGACTCGGTCAAAAGAGCCTGTATATGCCGTACACTTACGACTATGATGAGATTGACCGTGATATGAGTGCACTTTCTCAGGTTATTGGAGCTCCTACTCCTGATTTTGCATCACTTCGGGCAGAAGCTGATGAAGCCTTAAGAGATGCACTTTCTGTAATCGGAGATGCACAGATTGCTATAGATTTCATGAGCACACCGCGTTTCTTGAGCCTTGCAAAACTCCTGCTCTCACGCGGTTTTAATGTGACAGAAATATATGGCGATGCTCTAACACCAGATAGCAAGCCAGACCTTGAGTGGTTAAAGCAGAATTATCCAGATATTCCGCTGATTGCTACTCAGGATTTTCGTGCTCGTTTCTATCCAAGAGATGAAGCTACAGATGGCAAGCTGCTCGCAATAGGTCAGAAGGCTGCGTATTTTACAGGCACTAACCACTTTGTAAATCTAATAGCCAATAACGGCTGGTATGGATATGACGCCATTAAAAAGCTCGCAGCAGAAATGATCGATGCGTTTAACAACGAAAAAGACACTAAGTCCATAATTCAGGTTAAGGCTTGGGGGTGCTCGGCATGAAACAAGTAGCAAGAGTTTTATCCACCTATTCAGCTGACCTATTCGGCATCTGCTCCGTACTCTATGAGCTGGGCGGTCTCGTTGTAATGCACGATGCATCCGGCTGTAATTCAACATACAACACACACGATGAGCCGCGTTGGTATGATATAGAGAGCATGATTTACATATCTGGACTCATTGAAAATGACGTAATTCTCGGAAACGACGAGAAGCTCATAGGCGATGTAATTGAGGCGGCAGATGAAACTAATCCTAAATTCATCGCTATCTCCGCTGCACTGATTCCTCTTTTTATGAGTACTGACATGAAGGGAATAGCCCGCATCATCGAAAAACGCACTGGAATACCGACATTTGGATTTACGACTAATGCGATGGATACTTATGTGCTAGGCGGCAACATGGTATACCGTGAATTCCTGGATAGATTCTGCCCTGCCCTTGATGATGGCCAAGCCATAGCTGATTTATCTTCCATATCTGTAAATCTCCTCGGCGTAACTCCGCTTGACTTCTCGGTAGTCGGGAATGTAGAGGCTCTAAAGGAGTATTTTAAGGGTCGCGGCATCGAGGTTAATTGCTGCATGACGATGGGCTGCACTCTTTCTGAAATGGCAGAGGCATACAAAGCTGATGTCAATGTTGTCTGCTCATCTATGGCACTTGACGGTGCGAGAATACTTCATGATAAGTACGGAACCCCTGCAGTTCTGGGTCTGCCTATGGGAGAGTCTGCTTGCTATGAACTTGAAAAGCTTATAATGGAATCTGCCGTTGATGGTAAATCGAGAGCGCTTGGTTCATCAGGCGAGCTAAGCAGTATTCCTGCGCTCGAGCATCCGAAATCTAGCTATGCACTTAGAGATAGAGCCAAGGGTGGCACCTGGATTATCGGAGAAGCGATTAATGCAGCTGGTATTCGCTACACGCTGGAGCATGACCTCAAGCTAAGTGATGTTCACATACTCTGCCCTACTCAAGTAGATGCTCATATGCTTAGAGATGGCGATGTTATGGTGCGCGACGAAGCTGACATAGAGAAGGTGCTAAAGGATGCAAAATACGTAATTGCAGATCCTATCTATAGACGAATTCTGACGAGAGACGAAAGTGGTAATTTACCGCACTTTATAAATATTCCTCATGAAGCTTATTCTGGCAGAATGTACAGGAGTCATATCCCTACCTTCATCGGAGCAGGCTTCACGGAATGGCTGGCTTCTAAGTTCAATGCTGAGGAGGATTCCATCGGTATCAACGACATAATGCGGGTTAATGTGCCATACAAAAAGGGATAAACGCTTGGATAAACAAAGTAATATGAGAAAAAGGCTTTTGATTGACTTGCTGTAGTACTATCATTATCACTTGCTGGGTGCGGTAAGTCTGAGAAGAAAACAGGACTTACAAATAAAGATATACTCGGCATATGCAGTGCACCGCTCCAAATGTTCTTACTGACACATATATGACTTAGAATTCCTCATCCTCTGCCAGCGCAAGCACAGCAGCAACAGCCCTATGCCACTTAGCCTTGGCTCGCTGTCTCTCCTCATCTTCAATCGCTGGATAGAATTCCTTGTCAATATCTTTAATCTCGATGATATCCTCAATCGACTTGTAATATCCTGAAGCGAGTCCTGCTAGATATGCAGCGCCAAGTGATGTCGACTCAATTGACTTATGGCGGACTATATGGATATCTGAGATATCCGCTTGGTTCTGCATTAGGAAATTGTTAAGCGAAGCACCTCCATCTACTTTGAGATCAGTGATCTTTCTTCCGAGATCCTTCTCCATTGCCTTGATCAGATCATCACTCTGAAAAGCAATTGACTCAAGTGTCGCCCTAACCACGTGCTCCTTCTTGGTGGATCGCTTGATTCCGAGGATTGCCCCTCGTGCATCCGGCTCCCAGTAAGGTGCTCCAAGCCCTGTAAATGCAGGCACAACTACCACTCCATCACTATCTGGCACCTTGCTAGCGAAGTTTTCGGAGATGCTCGATTTCTTAATCATCTGCAGGTTATCGCGTAGCCACTGAATAGCAGCACCACACACGAATACGGAACCTTCGAGCGCGTACTTAACCTCTCCATTTAGCCCCCAGGCGATAGTCGTGAGAAGACCGCTGCTGCTGTACACAGGCTTGTTTCCTGTGTTGAGAAGCAAGAAGTTTCCAGTTCCATATGTGCTCTTAATCTCACCTTCGTTAAAGCAAGCCTCTCCAAATAGTGCTGCTTGCTGATCTCCTGCAGCTCCAGTGATAGGTAGCTTACCGCCAAATAATTCGAAAATAGTCTCTCCAAAGTCACCTGCACATGGCACTGGCTTCGGAAGCATTGCGCGCGGTATATCTAGGATAGATAGTATCTCATCATCCCAGTCGAGCGTACTTATATTGAACATCATAGTTCTGGCAGCATTTGAATAATCAGTCAGATGCTTCACTCCACCAGTCATCTTCCAAATTAGCCACGTCTCAACCGTTCCGAACAGCAGCTCACCACGCTTAGCCTTTTCCCTCGCCCCATCTACATGGTCGAGAATCCACTTTAGCTTAGTCGCACTGAAATACGCATCTATGATAAGACCTGTCTTCTCTCTAATCATATCGGAATAGCCCTGATCTCTAAGCCATTCAGCTGTGTCTGCAGTCCTTCTGCATTGCCACACAATCGCATTATAAATAGGCCTTCCGGTCTCTTTGTCCCAGACAATCGTGGTCTCGCGCTGATTGGTTATACCGATGCAGTCGATATCCCTGTAGGTAAGACTCGCCTTGAGCAGCGCCTCCTGAGCAACTGCCATCTGCGTAGAATATATCTCCATCGCATCATGCTCAACCCAGCCATCATGCGGAAATATCTGCCTAAATTCCCTCTGCCCAACGCTTACCGCATTTCCCACTATATCGTAGATTATGCACCTCGCACTCGTCGTACCTTCATCGAGTGTCATGATGTATTCGCCCATCACAGCCTCCTATCTATACTATACAAATAGCGCCATAATACTGTTGCTTATATCTATGCCTTCGTCCGTAAGCCTCATGCCATCTTCACCAATTACAAGTTTTCCTTCTCTCTCATATTCGCGAGCTTTTTCAAAGACATCACTGTAATATTCCCAGAATTCCTCGTAACTACCGAGCACATCCTTGTATCTAATTCCTTCTATCTTTCTAAGCCCTGTAAAAACAGCCTCTGCCACGTTGTCACGCTCCGAGTTCTCGTGTATCTCAGCGGAAGGCGTAAGACCTTTACCAGTGAGTTCAAAATATTCATCGAGCGAGCAGACATTCATAATCCTATTGTTATCGATGAACGAAGATGCTCCGAGACCAAGCCCCAGATATGGAGCCATCTCCCAGTACTTGAGATTGTGCCTAGATTCATAGCCATGCTTAGAGAAGTTAGAAATCTCATAGTGCTCATATCCCTTCTCTTTGAGGAACTTGGCTCCAGCGTGATACGTCGCTCTATCGATTTCATCTGGAACTTCGGTGAACTCGCCCCTTTCAAACTCCTTGAAAAATGCTGTACCTTCTTCAAGCTGTAAGCTATAGAAAGATATATGTTCAGGATCTAGGCCCGTTACAGCTTCTATATCCATGAGCGTAGTCTCCAAACTACTACTTGGCACTGCAAACATGAGGTCGAGATTTATATTATCAAACCCTGCCTCTCTAGCATTCTGTACATCTCTTATCACGTCCCCAGCTGTATGAATCCTTCCAAGCCGCCTTAGTATATTGTCATCCATACTCTGAACTCCCATAGATAGGCGGTTCACTCCAGTATTTCGGTATCCTATTAGGCTTTCCATAGATAGGGTAGCGGGATTCGATTCAAGCGTAATCTCCGCTTCACTATTTATATTAAAATTCACCCTTAGCTCAGCGATGATTCTAGCAGTCTGTTCGCTCGTCAGTAGCGACGGAGTTCCGCCACCGAAGAAGATGGTATCGAATACTCCATGTGTATGACCACCCATAAGCCTTGCTCTAATACGAACCTCTTCGCACAGCGCCTTCACGTAGCGCTCTCTCAGGGCTTCATCTGAAGAGCCTGATAGAAACGCACAGTAGTTGCATTTCTTTACACAGAATGGAATATGAACGTATATACCGGGATTCTTATTTGTCGTCATCGAACTTCAGCACCTCTGTAAACGCTTCCTGAGGCACCTCTACTTTTCCGAACTGCCTCATGCGCTTCTTACCTTCCTTCTGCTTCTCAAGCAGCTTCTTCTTACGCGAGATATCTCCACCGTAGCACTTTGCGATTACGTCCTTACGGTAAGCTCTTACAGTCTCACGCGCAATTACCTTCTGCCCGATTGCCGCCTGAATTGGTACCTCAAACTGGTGCATAGGAATTAGCTTCTTGAGCTTCGCACAGATAGTACGCCCCTTTGCATATGCTTCTTCTTCAGGAACGATTGTGCTAAACGCATCGATGAGCTCCTTGTTGAGCAGTATATCTAGCTTGACGAGCTTCGCAGCTCTGTACTCCTTAAATTCGTAGTCAAGCGAAGCGTATCCCTTTGTCTTGGATTTAAGCGCATCAAAGAAATCATAGATTACCTCGTTTAGAGGAATCTCGTAGTGTAGCTGAACTCTCGTATCAGTCAGATACTCCATGTGCACCATATTTCCACGTCTGCTCTGGCACAGCGTCATGATAGTTCCGACGTAGTCCTTAGGCGTCATGATTTCAGCCGAAACGATTGGCTCTTCTATCCTCTGGATATCAGCTGGATCTGGCAGATTCGAAGGATTCTGAACCATGATCTCCGACCCATCTTTCATAACGACCTTATAAATAACGCTTGGCAGCGTCGTGACTACATTTAAATCGAACTCTCTCTCAAGTCGCTCTATTATTACGTCCATGTGGAGTAGTCCGAGGAATCCGCAGCGATATCCGAATCCGAGCGCAGCGGAATTTTCAGACTCAAAATTGAACGCCGCATCGTTTACCTGTAGCTTCTCAAGGGCGTCCTTTACATTCTCGTATTTCTCCCCCTCTGCTGGATATACTCCGCAGTACACCATTGACTGGGCCTTCTTATAGCCCTTTAGCGGATGCTCTGTCGGCAATTTAGTTAGGGTAATCGTATCTCCGACTCTGGCATCGGCAACCTGCTTGATGCTTGCACAGATGTAGCCTACCTCTCCCGCCTTGAGTTCCTTGGATGGAACCATGCTCGGGATACAATAGCCAACCTCAGTTACTTCGTAGTCTTTGCCAGTATTCATCATGCGGATGAAATCACCTTTCTTCACTCTGCCGTCAAAGATTCTCGTATAAATAACGACACCCTTATAGCTGTCGTAGTACGAGTCGAAGATTAGACCCTTGAGTCGTTCATCAGGATCATCATTTGGTGGTGGGATAACCTCAACGAGTTTCTCGAGCATGTCATCTATACCAAGACCTGTTTTTGCAGAAATCTGCGGAGCATCCTCAGCGTCGATACCGATAATCTCCTCGATTTCATCCTTTGCCTCCTCTGGTCTTGCGCTGTCCAAATCCATCTTGTTGAGCACTGGGAGTATCTCGAGGTCCTCATCGAGAGCTAGATACACGTTACCGAGCGTCTGTGCTTCTACCCCCTGAGTCGCATCCACTACAAGCACCGCACCATCGCAGGCAGCTAGGGAACGAGATACCTCGTAGTTGAAGTCCACATGTCCTGGCGTGTCGATTAGGTTAAGCACGTACTCCTCTCCATCCTTTGCCTTGTAAGAGAGCCTCGTTGTCTGAAGCTTGATGGTGATGCCTCGCTCTCTCTCGATATCCATATTGTCGAGAAACTGCTCCTTCATATCCCTCGATGCAACGAGTCCAGTCTTCTCAATTAGTCTGTCGGCAAGAGTCGACTTACCATGGTCTATATGAGCAATGATGCTGAAATTTCTAATTTTTTTTAAGTAATCCATATTCGTCCTTATCTTAATTTATATTAATACTTATTTATCTTCGTCCGTCTCCGCAATAGAAGCTATGAGCTCCTTGCAAGCAAGCATATTTGCATACCCAGCCACAGCAAGCTCAAGCGCCAGCTTCGTAGCAGTTTCTTTGTCTTTGCAGCCTTTAATTTTATCCGCTACTCGCAAATATTCATCGTCTATAGTCCTGCAGTACTCGTCATAGAAATGCTCTACATCCATGTGATCCATTTCAGACTCAAGCAAAAGACCAGCTTCCTTGACACTCATGACCTGTTTAAATAAGCAAATAGCGGTCAGATACCCTATATGCTCACGGTCGTACTTCTTACCATGAGCCCTCGGAAGGAGCGAACTCTTCATGTAGTTGTTAATCATAGCTGGCGTGAGAGTTTCCTCACCTTCACACTCAAGCCCTATGTGCTGTCTCTTCATGTATCCGATAATTTGATCCATATATAGGTCGATATCCGGAATCTTATCCCAACTCTCAGGTCTTGAATTCTCAAGTCTTGAGACGAGCTCGTTAATTCGTTCTGACATGTAAATACCTCTCTCAAATTTATACATTCTATTATACTTAATCACATGCACAAATAACAGCTTTCATTTACAAAATCTTCATATTGGCATATTGCAATTTTTATAATTGTTTAATATAATATTGGATATTACATTAAGTCATAATATTAATCATGTTGGCAGGTGTATCCATATATCGATTTCGCTGCTGATATGATAATCATATGGAGGTGAACAACGTGACAGATATATGCGTATTAGGAGATTCCATATCTAAGGGAATAGTTTTTGACGATTTAAAAGAGAGATATGCAGTGCTAAACGATAACTTTATCTCTCTTCTGCAAAGGGAGTTCGGTACCACGATAAAGAACTTCGCTTCCTTCGGAGCGACGATTACGAAAGGTCTAAGAATCTTCGAAGAGCGCTATTCGAGTATTAAGTCACATAAATACACTTTAATCGAATTTGGCGGAAACGATTGCAATCTCAACTGGGAGCAGATTTCAGTCACTCCTAATGCGGAACATCTAGCCAAGACTCCGCTATCCGAGTTCAAAGCTAACTATGAGGATATAATCGAGAAGACGATGTACGCTGGCAGTCGTCCTATCCTTCTTACATTACCGCCACTTGAGAGAAACAGGTTCTTCGATTGGGTATCGCGAGACCTTAATAAGGATAATATCATGAAGTACATGGGTGGAAGCACTATATTTATAGAGAGATGGCATAGCTCATACAACGAGATGATTCTCGAACTGGCTGACGAGTACGGCATCCAGGTATTTGATATCAGAAAGCCTTTTCTAGAGCTAGGTGACTACAGCGACTGTATATGTATTGACGGCATGCATCCTAATGCTAAGGGGCATAAACTCATTGCTAAATACCTCCGCGAGGAGCTGGCAGTTCTCGAATAACTTGGCGTGTACCCATTAATAAACCGTATCCACATATTGAATTTTCAAACTCGTTGGGATATAATAGCTAGGCGAATTATTACTATTTAAAAGAAAAGTGGGGTAAATTAAATGGCAAACATTAAATCCGCAAAGAAGAGAATCAAAACTATCGAGAAGAAGACTGCTCGTAACATCAGAGTTAAGAACCACGTTAGCGAAGCTGAGAAGGCTTTCCTAGCTGCTATTAAGGCTGGTGACGTTGCAGAGGCAGAGAAAGCATTTAAGCACGCTGAAAAGAAGTTTATGCAGGCTGCAGCTAAGGGTACTTTCCACAAGAATACCGCTTCTAGAACAGTTTCGAGACTCGCAAAGAGACTTAACAATCTCAAGGAGAGTAAGTAAATCTCACCCGTCCCCACAGCACATATAAGTGCAGCGTATAAGTTAAAAATACGCCAGAACGAAGGAGTGTCTCCCTTCGTTCTTTTTTATTTTCTTTACACTTACAAGCTACCATGTTAAACAAAAAAAGGATGTCACCATCTCATATAGGTAACATCCATATTGATACAAATTTTATTTTGCAATATGCTGCTTAGCAATCCGCTTTGGTCTGTACATAACATCGTGAATATTGGTAACAGTCGCAAACGCATCTGGGTCTACTTCACGCAGGTGTTTCATAAGCTTTGCATATTCGTTTCTGTTTACGATTACGTTTATTTCGTCAAACTTGTCTCCAGTAAAACCACCCGACGCTTCGTACCTAGTAACCCCACTATGAAGTTCATTGAGAATGTACTCACATATCTCGTCGTTCTTCTTAGATAGTATGCATACCTTCAATTTAGTGGTCATACCGAATACATAGTGATCGATGATAATTCCGGTTACGTAAGTTCCCAAAATACTTAGGACTCCTGTCTTCGGGTCGTAGATGAATATTGCAGGCGCTGATATAAACAAACCAACTACCGATGTAGCTACACCAAAATCTATGTTCAGATACTTGTTTGCCATCTTGTAGAGCACATCTAATCCCCCAGATGATGCATTTCTTACGAACATGAGTGCGATTCCAAGGTCACAGAGGAACAAGTAGCATATCATATCCAGAAACTGATCATTCATAACGCCGTGATAGTTTGGTGTAAAATGCCCTAGAATCATCATGACTACAGGTAATCCTACAGAAGGATATATGGACTTAATAGTAAACTCATGACCAACGAAGAACCATGAGATGACGAGCAGTACCAAGTTCAAGATAAGTATTATCATCGCTTTTGATAAAGGCACGAATTTACCAATTAGAACAGCGACACCAGAAACGCTGGCAATCGCAAGGTTACTCGGCACCATAAAAAAGTACGTCGCTGTACCACATATTATCATGCCAATCGTGATTAAAATAAAATCTATAATACTGGTTCTACTTATATTCATCTCTTTTACTCTCTAGCTACAATATATGAATTTTCTACTCATCACCCTTTTCATCATAGATTCGTTTTATTCTATTTCTCACGAATTCCATGAATAGCCCGAGGTGTGGTTCAATCCACTTCTCTCTCCTATATACAATCTGCGAATACATTCTACACTTGAAATCTTTATCAACATCGAGGGCTACCACTCTTCCCTGCTCTAGCGCTCTAACTATTGAAGATCTAGGGATAAACGATACTGAGTTACTGCTCGCAACGATTTCACTTATCGCAATGATTGAACTTACCTCCATAATTGGATCATAATCTATGCCGTTGTCCTTGCAGTAGTCATCAAGGAATCTAGGATAGCTTACCTCCTGATCAGAAGTTATAAACCCACTCTTTACAACCTCTCTAATCGGAATATTTTTGTGTCCTGCAAGTGGGTTGTCTGGCGAGGCGATAAAGATCATATCTTCTGGTTGATCAACTACAGTGTTGCAATCCTTGTATACCATCTTTCTATCGATAAATAGCGCAAAGTCTATCTCATTCTGCTTAAGCTTTTCATACAGATTATCGAAGTAATCCGAGGTCTTAAGCATGAGTTTAATATGCGGATACGTCTCGCTAAACTCACGCAGAAGCGTAGGAAAATAGGCATTCGCCATAGATGATGTTGTACCTATTCTGATGGTCCCACGTATTTCATCGTCTTGCTGCATGAACTTACGAGCCTGTTCATTTGCCTTAAGAATTTGATGCGCATAAGGGAGAAACCGCTCTCCACTTGATGTGAGCTGTATTCCCTTTCCCATTCTGTCGAATAATTTCGTGCCAAGTTCATCTTCAAGCTGCTTAATCTGTACTGTTACGGCAGCCTGAGAATAACCTAGTACATTTGCGGTGCGAGAGAAGCTACCAAGCTCCGCCGCTTTAATAAAAGTTACTATAGTCTTAGCTTCCATGAGAATATATCCTCTAAAAAAGGTGTAGGCGAGACAAAAGTCCCACCCATCACCGTAAAATCTAAATCTTGATTTGTAAACGAAGCTCACTTGACTTACTTGTAAGACTCAATCATAGCCTTGAATGCAGGCAGCGATCTCTTAATCATATCATTGCTTACGCAGTAGGAAAGTCTGAAGTATCCAGGGCAAGCAAATCCGTCTCCAGGAACTACGAGCAGGTTGTGATCTAGCTTAGCCTTCTCTGAATATGCAACAGCATCACCATTTGGAGCTTTTACAAATAGGTAGAAAGCACCGTCTGGTTTAGCGCACTCATATCCATACTCTGTTAGTGAATTATAGAGAAGGTTTCTATTCTCTTCATAAGCTGCGAGGTCTGGCATCTCACCAACGCACTCTCCGATAACCTTCTGAATCAGTGTTGGAGGGCAAACAGAACCGATTTCACGAGCTGCACCTGCAACTGTGTCATATACAGCCTTAGCATCTGCACACTTTTCAGGAACGTATACATATCCGATTCTCTCTCCTGGTAGGGAAAGTGACTTCGACCACGAATAGCACACGATTGTGTTGTCGTATACGTTAGGGATGAATGTAACCTTAACTCCATCGTATACGAGTTCTCTATATGGCTCGTCAGCAACAATGTAGATTGGGTGTCCGTACTCCTTGCTCTTTCTCTCAAGAAGCTCAGCTATCTTCTTAAGAGTCTCCTCCGTGTAAACAACACCTGAAGGGTTATTAGGCGAGTTGATTACTACTGCAACTGAATGCTCGTTAATTGTCTTCTCTAGTGCCTCCATGTCAATCTGGAAGTGAACAGTATCTGCTGGAACTACCGCTAGCTTAGCACCTGCACATGTAAAGAATACATTGTACTCAGGGAAGAATGGTGCGATAGCGATGAATTCATCTTCTGGGGAAGTTGTCAGTGCGTGTGCAACAGATACTAGAGCAGGAGCGCATCCACAAGTCATGAATAGCTCGCTAGCCTTAGCATTGCAGTTAAATCTAGCATTGAGGTTATCTGCAATTGCCTGACGCACGTTCTCAAATCCAGGAGCCATTGAATATCCGTGAAGCTGAATAGAATCAGTAGTATCAATGAGATTCTTGATTGTATCATTAACCTTAGCAGGTGCTGGAATGCTTGGATTACCAAGGGAGTAATCAAATACGTTTTCCTTACCAACTACCTTTGCCTGCTGCAGACCGTATGCAAAAAGCTCTCTGATTACGGATGGGGCTGTCCCGAGTCCATGATATTTTTCGTTAACCATAAATTAACTCCTTTCCAATTCGAATAGCCATATGCGATTAACATCTTATTTATAATTGTATTATATCACATGCAATAATACATTATAGACTCAGCGGGTATAATAAAAAATAAATGCATGCATTAATTATTATGATATTTGCTCCTTGCGCCTGTAACTGTTACAATTACTGTAAGACAATGTTTTGCCTATGACTTGATTGATTTTATGCGATTTAGTTCACTATAAAATAATATATCATATTATAATTTTTTTATACATTTTGAGGTAAGAGATGAAATTATCCAAACTTGGAGACCTTATACATGAATATCAAAAGCAAGGTACTGTACTCATAATTACGGACACTAACGTTGCCCCACTCTACTTGAACGAAGCAGTTTTTAGTATCGAATCCTCTAGCTTAGTTTGTGAAAGCTACGTTATCCCCGCGGGGGAGGAATCAAAATCATTTGAGACTTATATCAAAATTATCGAATATGCCTCTCTTATTTCACTCACGAGAACAGACGGAATCGTTGCACTCGGAGGTGGCGTGGTTGGGGATATCGCAGGCTTTGTTGCTGCAACGTATATGCGGGGAATCAATTTCTATCAAGTTCCAACAACCCTTCTTGCTGCAGTATACTCATCGGTAGGAGGAAAATCGGCAATTAATACTTGTTTTGGCAAGAACTTAGTCGGCGCTTTTCACAAGGCAAAATTCGTTCTTCAAGACACGACGCTACTCGCTTCCGAAGATGACTACGTATTAATGGATGGTTACGCAGAAATCATTAAAACTGCTTGCATTTCTAGAAATGATGAGTTATTCAAGAAACTTGAGTCAGGAAACTTCGATATCCAGGAGATAATAGATGACTCTGTTGCCGCGAAGGCTTACTATGTTGAAAATGATGAGAACGACTCTGAAATCAGGCATACGCTGAACTACGGTCATACGCTTGCACATGCGCTTGAGAAACTGAGCAACTACGAAATTGGTCATGGTCATGCTGTAGCAAAAGGAATTGCATTTACAGCAAGTCTTTCATATGACATGGGCTGGTGTAGTATCGACTGCAGAGACCGTATACATGCTCTGCTTGATAAGTTTGGATACGACCTTTCCATTAGTTTTCCACCTTGTGATATTGCAAAAGCTATGGAGAGCGACAAAAAAAGGTCTGGTAACGGAATTAAATTTATAGTCAGCAGCAATATAGGGCAGTCCCAGATTAAACTTATATCGTTAGCGCAGTTAGGTGAGATATTAGTGACATATAGCGAGATATTTACTGGAAGAGCGGCCATCTCACATCGTGGTGCACCTCTTTTTGCACCTGCGAAAGTTGTATCTGCTCCGCCGTCCAAGTCTTATCTACATAGAGAGATTATAGCAACAATGCTGTCAGGTAATGAATTCAACTTGGATGATGAAGAGCCTTCAGAGGACATAATTGCTACATATAAAGCGGTTAAACAGATTGCAGAACATGCCAGCTCCATAAAGACTGGGCACACGGAACATAGCGACAATTCTGCTGCAGGTGGCTCTAAGCTATCAATCGACTGCAAAGAGAGTGGAACTACACTTCGATTCCTGCTTCCCGTTGTTACAGCACTTGGACTAGATGCTAACTTCATGCTATCTGAAAGACTCAAAGAGCGCCCAATTGAGCAATTAGTAATTCAACTGAAGAGTCATGGAGCGGAGATTATAAAAGATAGTGCCGGGAATATATCAGTTGCGAATGTCCCAGGATGCAGAGGCTTATCGCCAGGCGAATTTACTTTTGTAAATCCAGAATCATCACAATTTATAAGCGGACTGTTATTCGCATTACCAATCCTAGATGGTGATAGTACAATCCATGTATATGATAAATTTGAATCATCCAGTTACGCGATGATTACCCTCGATGTGCTTAATAAATACGGCATAAAAATCGAGTATTCCCATGAAAGAAAACACTGGAAATTTAAGATTCACGGAAATCAAAGCTATAGATTCACATCCATCCTATCTGAAGGAGATTGGTCAAACGCAGCATTTCTACTCGCACTCGGTGCACTCGGTAAAACTCCCCTGCGTATAAAGAACTTACCACTCCCTTCGAAGCAGGGGGATATAAAGGTTCTCGATTTACTAGAAGACTTTGGCATAACCGTAAATTGCTACGCAGATATTGTTGATAATCGCTCGGGTATGGTAGATGTATTTCCATGCAAAAAGCTAACAGCTATTCCTAATGTCGATGCCTCCGAATCACCCGATCTCGTTCCCATTATCGCCCTAATCGCGTCAATAGCTAACGGTACGACAGTCATAAATAATGCCGAGAGGCTAAGATATAAGGAGAGTGACCGCCTTGCCAGTATATGCAGCGTGCTAAAAGCTCTCGGTGCAAACATAACCGAGATGGAAGACAGACTAATAATAGTTGGTACGGAAAAACTACAGGGTGCGTATGAAGGCGATGGATACGGAGACCATCGAATTATTATGATGATTGCGGTTTCATCACTTGTTTCGGTTGATATGGTCAAAATCCACGGAGCTTCAGCAGCTGCAAAGTCCTTTCCTAACTTCTTCGAAATTCTGCACAAGCTTGGATTAGACGACAACATAGAACTTGTATGATGCTCACTCTATGGTATAGGAGGATATATGTCTGTTTATAAAGGTCAAACACTCACATTATCAATATTTGGCACATCACACGGTCCAGCGATTGGAATGACTCTATCGGGACTTCCTTCAGATGTACATATCAATCTTACTGTCCTACAAGAGTTCATGACCAGAAGGGCTCCCGGAAACAGTCCGCTTTCGACTAGTCGCAAAGAACCCGACATCCCTGAGTTCGTGAGCGGTCTAAAAACTGGAAGTTCTCGAAATTCAAGAAACCTTACTACAGATGGATCCGAAATAAAGGCGATAATCTACAATAGAGATGTAAAGTCCTCAGATTATTCAAAGATAGCGAATACACCTAGACCTGGGCACGCCGATTACACAGCACACGTAAAGTACGGTGGAACGGAGGACTCACGAGGCGGCGGAGCATTCTCTGGCCGCATGACTGCACCGCTATGTATAGCAGGCGGAATTTGCAAGCAGCTACTTGCGGAGAGAGGAATTTATATTCACGCTTCAATCCACGACATTCATGGAAATGCAGAAGATCCTCTATCCGAGATAAAAAAAGCTCAAGTACTTAGAGATTCTGTCGGTGGAACGATTTTATGCACCATCAGTGGATTAGAGGCTGGATACGGCGGGCCGCTATTCGAAGGACTTGAAGGCCGAATTGCCGAAATCGTATATGCGGTACCTGCGGTCAAGGGCATCGAATTTGGCGCTGGCTTTGAGTCGACACGCATGTACGGAAGTGAAAATAACGATGAATTCTACTATGACGAGCATGGGGTGGTACGCACGAGAACCAATAACTGTGGTGGTATACTCGGGGGAATTAGCGACGGTATGGATGTGAATTTGCGCGTCGCAATAAAGCCAACACCTTCAATTGCAAGGCCGCAGAAAACCATAGTCTACGGTTGTACGGATGAGACCACTATCGAGGTTCACGGCAGGCATGATCCCTGCATAGTACCGCGAGCTGTTCCTTGCATAGAGGCTGCCGTCGCAGTTGCGATAGCTGATCGTATCTTGACAGAAAAACCGATTGAATCATCTTCTAAAGCTTCGAAAGAAGCATCAATGGTAGACTCTGTTTCAAATGACAGTGAAGCTGTCCAATCCGAATATATTTCACTTCTCAGATCATCGATTGATGAGATAGACCTGCAGCTGCTCGCCTTAATCGAACGAAGACTACAAATCACCAAATCAGTTGCGGCATACAAGAAAGAAAATAATCTTGAAATAGTTGATTCAGTTAGAGAAGAAGCACTACTGAAGAGGATAAGGTCACTTTCCAGCGGTGAATTGGCAGATTTAAACGAAGATATATTTAAGGCAATTATAAGAGCAAGCTGCAAGCATCAGGAAGAGTTATTAAAGTAATTCCGAACTACGGTAAATTTCGGCATAAGCATTTAAAGTGAACTTACACAAAGCTAAACGTCAATACACAATTGTGAGTTTATAATAGTATGATATTAAATGGAAAAGGATGGGTCCTATGACTCATCCTTTAGTCTCTTTCGTGCTGCCCTTAGCACTTGTTCTGTATAACATTTATCCACGTTATCTATGCCGTTTACTATAGCATCGACCATATTATTGGCGGCTGATTCCGAAGATCTATCTGTAGCTCCTGATATAAGCACCTTTTTAGATATTGCCATGAGGAACTTATCAAGTCCCTTAACTTCACTCGGTATGTATCTACCTGGACAGAAGTAAAGTAAAGTATTCTGCATATTTATCTCTTCTTTGAAGTTAATCTCACAGATTTGTTGATAGTTCTGGGGATTGTATTCAGAAATTCCTGTGACAAAAATAATCAGCTTGTCAGCAAATCCAGTAATCTGCTTTCTGAACTTATCAAATCCAACTATTCCACTTCCCCTTAGCCAGCTACCAAAAATCACAACATCGAACTGCCCTAGTGCACCATAATCAAGGTTCTCAAGAGATACTAATGTGCACCCTAGCTCACTGGCAATCCACTCTGCATACTGCTTAGTAGCACCGCGTTTTGAATTGTATATAACTATCGCTTTTTTGCTCAAAACTATTCCTCACCAATCTGTTTTAATGCTTTACGTTCTCTTTGCCGAGGAGTTGCTCTAACTCAATCAATAAATTTTCATCAATATTTACACCATTTGCTGATTTAAGAGGCTTTTGACCTGGCAAATAGATTAGTACATCAATATCCCCTCTGTGCGCTGATACAGCTCCCAAAATTCTCTGCTGAATTTCATCATTTCCTAGCAGGTCAGACAGTTCTTGACTCACTCTTAGCTTGAGATATTGCTTTTCACGTAACGGTTCAGTTTTTATTTTGCTATGTGAATAGTTACTAATGCTAGCGCGATCATAATCATTTCCACTCTGACTCTTAAACTCACTGATTCGCTCTATTTCAGTCACTTTATTTACTAAAATTTCTGGGTCTGAATCCTCTTTAAAGCTAAGTGCACCCTTGATAGCGACAATAGCATCGTTTTCTAGCACATATTTCGCCTTAGCATAATCTCTAGGGAAAACAATTGCAGTGATTACACCGTAAAAGTCTTCGATAGTAAGTCTAGCCATCTCCTGGTTAGACTTTGTAATCATGCGGCGTAGGTCTCCAACCATACCTGCCATTATAACAGTATCACCATCGTTAAAATGATTGCGACCAGATGAGCCTTTACCAATGAAATCGGACTCATTCTCACTATCACCACTAGGGTCTAAATCAAATATTTCTGCAGTATTAGCAGTTATATTCTCATCTATCAAATCGCGATACTTATCGAGCGGATGACCAGATAGGTATACCCCCATCATCTCCTTCTCCATAGCGAGGAGATTCGCCTTATCGAAATTCTTAATATTAGGAAGCTCCGGTGCTGTCTTAACGTCCTCCATGAGGTCAGAATCGAGTTGGAACAGCGAAATCTGATCCTTAGAAACTTTGCGAGCACTGCTCTGTGCAGTCCCGACGGCATCGTCACTTATAGCGAGAAGTGCAGCTCTATTTGGCGTAAATTCATCCATCGCCCCGGCTTTAATGAGGCACTCTATAGCCTTTTTATTCAGTTCGGATGGTTCAATAGACTTGATAAAATCGTAAAGATTATTTATATCACGCCCTCTTCTGCCTTCTACTATCGCATCAACTATACCGTTTCCAACGTTTTTAATCGCTAAGAGCCCAAATCGAATTTTACCATCCTTGGCGATAAACTTTCTCCTGCTATGCAGGACTGAAGGAGGTAGCACTTCAATTCCAAGTTCTTTGCAGTTCCTGATGTAAGCTGCGATGTGCCGAGGCTCTCCCATCACACTTGACATGAGAGCAGCCATAAATTCCACGGGATAGTGAGCCTTGAGGTAAGCGGTCTCATAAGATACAACCGCATAGGCTGCAGCATGGGATTTATTAAAAGCATACTCGGCAAAGCTAACCATATCGTCAAATATAGCCTCTGCTGCCCTCTCAGGTATGCCATTTGCCACACAGCCAGCAATTGCCGGTGTTCCGTCAGAGTCATCCTTGCCGTGGATAAAGTATTTCTTCTCCTCCAGCATAACACTCATCTTCTTTTTGGACATAGCACGACGCACGAGGTCAGATCTACCAAATGAATATCCTCCAAGTTCACGTACAATCTGCATTACTTGTTCTTGATAAACCATGCATCCATACGTTACGTTAAGAATTGGCTCCAAGTGAGGATCCACATACTTCACTTTCTCGGGATTCTTTTTATTTTCTATATACTTTGGAATCGAGTCCATCGGGCCCGGCCTATAGAGCGATATACCAGCTACTATATCTTCAAAGCAGGATGGATTTAGGGTCTTCATGAACTCGGTCATACCAGCACTTTCAAGCTGAAATATGCCCTGTGTGTTGCCTTTTGAAATCATATCATACACAGATGGATCATCGTAATCCATCTTGCTAAAGTCAATCTCTACACCGTGATTCTCCTTGATCAGCTGAATCGCCTCATTGATCATAGTAAGGTTTCGGAGTCCAAGAAAATCCATCTTCAGAAGCCCAAGCTCCTCGATTGTCGTCATGTTAAACTGAGTAGCCAGTCCCTTATCTGACATATACAATGGGACATACTCATCGAGTGGCATCTTACTGATTACAATTCCTGCAGCGTGTGTCGAGGAATGGCGTGGCATACCCTCAACTGCCATGGACATATCAAGGATGTTCTTTACAAGAGGCTCTGTTTCATATCTCGCCCTAAGGTCACGGTTTATATCTAGCGCCTTGCTTATAGTCATGCCCAACTCTGCTGGAATCGCTTTCGCAATGGAATCAGCTTCCGCATAGCTCGCATTGAGCGCCCTACCTACGTCACGAACGGCGGCCTTCGCCTTAAGCGTTCCAAAGGTGATAATCTGCGACACCTTGTCTTTGCCATACTTACGAACAACATAGTCGATGACCTCTTGTCTTCTATCGATGCAGAAGTCGACATCTATGTCAGGCATACTTACTCGCTCTGGATTTAAGAATCTCTCAAAGATTAGGTTGTATTTAATAGGCTCTATCTCTGTTATTGCAAGGCTATATGCGACGATACTTCCCGCTGCTGATCCTCTACCAGGTCCAACTGGAATATCATTGCTCTTGGCATAATGAATAAAGTCCCATACTATTAGAAAGTACTCGACGTAACCCATCTTCTCGATTACCTCGAGCTCGCTCTCTAATCTGTCACGATATACAGAACACTGCTCATTAGCTTCGCTGCCATATCTTCTCTCAAGTCCCTCGTAACAAAGCTTTCTTAGATAATCCTTGTTGGTCATATCTTCTGGTGGTATGAACTCTGGCAGGTGATATTCTCCGAACTCAAACCCCACATTGCATCGCTCAGCAATCTTGTGAGAATTTTCTATAGCCTCAGTGTGACTAGGAAAAAGCTCAAGCATCTCTGCTTCGCTCTTAAGATAAAATTCATCATTCGCAAATCTCATTCGATTTTCGTCATCAACCGTTGAACCTGTCTGGATTGCAAGCAGCACATCATGAGCCTTAGCATCGCCTCTCTTAATATAGTGTGCGTCATTAGTGGCAACTAGAGGCGCACCGATTTCCTCCGCAAGCTTAACGAGCCCCTCAATAGCCGGTTTGTCATCATCGAGAAAATGATTCTGTACCTCCAGATAGAAATTATCTATTCCAAATATATCGCGTAGTTCAAGTGCCTCTACCTTTGCACCAGAGTAATCACCATTTAAAATCTTTCTTGGTATTGCACCAGCTAAGCAAGCAGACAGACAAATTATTCCTTCACTATGCTCGCGCAGCAATTCCTTATCTACTCTCGGTTTAAAATAAAATCCTTCTGTAAATGCAGCTGATACGAGTTTAGTTAGGTTTTTATATCCTGTCATGTTCTCCGCTAAAAGTACGAGGTGATTCATATTCCTGTCACGGTCTGGATCCTTATCGAAGCGAGTCCTCGGAGCTACATAGACTTCACAGCCGATTATTGGCTTAATGCCTGATTTTTTGCAGGATTTATAAAAGTCAATAATACCGAACATAACACCATGATCGGTTATAGCCAAGGAGTCCATTCCTAAACTCTTCACATATTCAGGTGCTTTGTTAATCTTGGACATTCCGTCTAGCAAACTGTATTCTGAGTGAACATGTAAGTGTGTAAATGCCATCTCTACCTCTTTACTAATAAATATATTAATTAATAAATAATATATTAAAAATAATTTTTCTTTCAGTCAGTAAATTGTATCACAAGAACCCGAAAATATCTAAATATCAATATCTTCACAATAATAACATATTATCTCTATATTTATTGACAAACATATATCAAATCCCTATAATGAACTCAAGAACAGACGATCGGGAGTCTGTAGGAATTATTTTTTTACATCGTTTTTAAAACGTATGGAGGTTATTATGTTATATGCACTAAAAGGTCTATGCGTGATCGGAATGGTTCTCTGTGTCACGCTAACACTACTAAAGGTAAAAGCTAACCTAGCAACTGAAGAAGGTAAAGCTGAGTGGGCTGAGCAGAAGAAATTTGCACCTTGGAACGCTATGGTTGGTGTTGTTGCTAACTTCTTCGATACACTAGGAATCGGTTCATACGCTACATCTTGCGCACTCTTTAAGATTAGAGGATCCATCAAGGACATCTACATCCCTGGTACTCTAAATGTTGGAGATACTCTCCCAGTACTTCTAGAGGCATTCCTATTCTTCGGATTCGTTGATATTGATACTCTAACACTCGTATCTATGCTTGTCGCAGCTGTACTCGGTGCATTCGTAGGAGCTGGATTCGTTACAAAGTGGGATCAGCACAAGGTTCGTATCGGAATGTGCGTTGGTCTGTTGATTCTAGGTACTGTAATGGCTTGCAAGACTGCTAATATTGGTCCATTCGGACTAGTTGGAACTGCAACTGCTCTTCACGGAGCTAAGCTGGTAATCGCTGTAATTGTAAACTTCTTCCTAGGTGCTCTTATGAACATCGGTGTAGGTCTGTATGCTCCTTGCTTAGCGCTTATCTCCGTTCTCGGAATGAACGTTGGAGCTGCGTTCCCAATCATGATGGGATCTTGCGCATATCTAATGGCATTTGGTAATGGACCTAAGTTCATCAAGGAAAACAGATTCGACATGGTTTGCACACTTTGCCAGATGGTTGGTGGTGTGATTGGTGTCTGCATCGCATACTTCCTAGTAAAGAATCTACCAATAGATGTACTGTTGAAGATTGTTATCGTAGTTGTATACTTTACAGCATTTATGTTCGGTAAGGATGCCCTTGCTGATAAGAAGAAAGCTTAATAAGCACAATAAGAAATACAAAAGGTCTCCATCTGGAGGCCTTTTTTTATAAATTTAATATTTAGTAACTGCTAATCTTTAGGATCTATCATCTATCATCTTTCAGCCTCGTACTTACTGATTACGGCACTTCTGTATCTACTAATTCCCGTACCCTAAAACTCTTGTATTTACAGGTCCCTAAATCCACGAACCTTTTCAATGATAGGGAGAATTGCCTCCTCATTTATACCATCATAGCCATTTTCAAATCTTTCCTTTGCATTTTGAACTTGATCATCACGGACTGGAGCAAATATCTTTTTTCCCATAGCTTTGAGTGCAATCTTGTCTGCGCTCTTGCATTCTTTTGAATTATATTTTCCTGATAGCATATAAAAACAATCATCTGGCAACTGTTTACAACCATTAAGTCCCTTTACAAAGGTTCTATACTCATCAGTCGGCTCAATAATACCCGTTGTAAATACGATTAGGTTATTATTATCTATACCAAAATTTGATAGGTTTGCACGAAGCATATTAAAGCGTGTTATCTCACCACCTCTAATCCAGCTGCCAAATATTATATTTTTATACATCGAAGCATATCCTAGCTTAGCACGTGAATATTTCATCACGTCGCAGTCCAGGGCTTCTGCTATCCATTCTGCATACTTCTCTGTGGCACCATTACTAGAATTATATATCAGTATAGTATCTGAACCATCTGTTTGATCTGCACGCCTCTTTGCCGCCTGTCTATTTGGATTTCTCATATGCGTCATATCGTGCAATCTAGCCTCGTAGCGAAACTGATGCACAAACTCTCCTTATCTTATAAAAATATTGATGATGATGAAATTTTAGTGTTCTACGGTTAATCTCATCCATAGAATAAGGGATGCCGGAATTGCCCGTCATCCCTATTGGTATTATATCATATCAATGACAATACCGTCTTACTATCTATTTCTGAGTTCTTTTTCTTTCATGCGAATTTTAAGAATCATAAGAGCTTTCTTAACATCGTCCTCAGTCATGTTGTTCTCACCGACGATATTAGATTCAAGCCCTTCTGGGTTCTTATTTATATCTACGATATTATTCTGCAAATACTCATTTTCAACCACAAAAGTAGCCATGGTACCGCTAAAGTTTAGCCCGGACATAGGAATTCCCATCTCTCCGAGCTCCTCGACGCAGTTTGTATAGTCTACGTCACTATTTCCCCATCCGTCAGATGTAAGAATTACACCATCAGCTCTCATGCCTTCAGCCATAATGGCAGCACGCTTACTGTTTCTGAGTTTCTCCTTGTTGTCATCTGACGTACCGAATAATAGGACTCCCATTAGATCAATACCAGAATCTGAACCGACGATATCTACTAGTGGATCTCTAAAATGATGTAAGCTTGTTTCTTTTGTTGAAGGACCAATTCCCATATCAGCACCTCCTTACTGCATTGAACGAATAGCCCCGTCTCTGTACTCATTTGGAGTTAGGAAGACTGGCATATTGTTCATCTCTATTATAGAACGTCCACCATGAGCGCCTGATGGCTCATCTGGGAACAGATATGTGTCGTACATAGCGCCCTGACCAGCAACCTGCCTGATAATTAATACCTTCTTCTGACCTGGTCTGGCAATGTCATGGTACTCATGACGCTCTGTCGCTTTATTTCCGTCAAATTTCTTCATCAGCTCTCTGTATATCTGAATAAAATCATCGCAAGCTTGATGAGCTTCGAGACAACCATGTCTATCCTGTCCCATATCCTTTTTAAAAGTAACATCGAAGGAGATAATATAGTCATCTTCACCTGGTGTACCAGCCCTACCAAGAACTAACTGTTCGCTAAGCTGACCTTCTGAAGAACCAAACTCGTGTGTCTGTTTTCCTTCAGTATCAACACCTGTAAGCATCACATATACACCTGTTAATGTATGAGTGATACCCTCTCCACACTTTCCAAGTACCTTTGCAGAGATAGGAATGATATCCATGATAGTATTAGTCCATCTATCATGATTTCCAGGTTTAATTACCTGAATATCTATATTATCAAGTTTTTCATACTTCTCAAGTAGTGATGGGATAATCTCTTTGGATACGGTCATTACACCGTTATAACCAACGCTATTGTGATCACCCATCTCAACGTCATTCATATGAAAAGCCTTTATGACAAGTCTTCTCAAATCAATTTCCTGTACACTCATATGCATACCTCAATACTTTAGCTACTGTGTAAATACGTAATAATTCCTAGTCTGTTCGATCAATCTTTTAAATAGGTGGCATGATGTGTTAAGAATTTCTCGAACTTTCTTTAGAAAAAAGGGGCAGATATAAATCTGCCCCATCTTCGTTTCCGATGTCCTATTAAATTAAGAACTAGATTACAGCGTGATACTCGTAAGGCAGTGGAACAATCTTTCCTGGAGTCTCGATTGTCTCGAGAAGCTCTAGTGTTGACTTTACGATAGCTGTTTGCATCTCTACGTCATGTGGAGCACCTGCATTAGCACCCATAGGTACGATAGGAGCAGCCGCACGTGGAGATCCAGCCTGTCTTACAACTGGTGGAAGTGCTGCGATAATAACTGTTGGAATTCCAGCAGCCTCAATTGCTCTCTGCACGATTGTTGCAGAGCGGTGGCAAGTTCCTCATCCAGCTGTAAGGATTGCAGCATCAACGCCTTCATCCTTGAGCATCTGTGCAACTTCTGGACCAGTCTCGTTTGTGAACTTTTCGATGTTTCCACCACCACCCATGAATCCAGCATGTGTAGGTGCAGTAGCCTTGATGAAACCTGAGTCTCTTAACTCATGGAGTCTGTCGATAGGGAACATGCAGTTGATGTCCTTGTTAACGTCAGAGTTATCGTATCCACCATGTGTTACCATTAACTCGCTTGAAGGTGTATCATCTGGTATTTTTCTCCAAGTGAAGTCCCCAGCGAGGTTGAATCTCTTATCTGTCTTTACGTGTACACCCGCAGCAGTAGCAAGAGCAACTGTCATCTCTTTGAGAGGCTTAGTTACTGGTGTAAATACTGACTTAGGTGTAATAGGAACAAATATTTCAGATTGTAAGCCTTTTACAACTGTCATACTCATTTGTCTTTTCCTCCTTAGTTATTTGTGCTTTTCAGCATATTCAGTACGACGTCTGTTTAGAATATCGATATTACTTACGTACTTCTCGTTAACTTCCGGTCCCTCTTGTTCTATGAAGCTCATATTCCAAGCGACCGTCTGTCCGACCTGTAGTGGATAATCTGAGATTACCATTCTCATTGGCACCTTAAGTTCACCTAGTCGACCTTTAATGTCTACGCAGATTCCTCCATCATGAACCTCTGTAATGACTCCCTCAACTTTGATTATCTTGTCTCCGTAATTCATATGTAATATCTACCTTTCTTAAGCAAAAATTAGTCGTACTTTGCCTTTCTCTTTTCACTGATTGGAAGTGACTGCTCGTTCTCAACGAGTTCCATCTTAGCGCCAGTAGCTTTCTCAATGAGCTCAACGTTGTTGTTCTTAACATTTACGTTGTAGGTTCTCTCTGGAGCCTTAACTTCTTCGCCAGCCATCTTAGCCTTCAGCATAGCAAGTCCACGGATAGCATCCTCTGTGCAGAGTGTGTTGCAAGCAAGAACTTCGTTCTCGATTCCGGACATGGACTTGTTGTTGTCGATCATTGCATCGCAGTACTTGTTTCCTGTTACGAGAGCACCCTGTACAGCACAGAATGAGAATCCAACAACTGGAATTCCTCTCTTACCAATCTGCTCGATGTGGGAAGTGAAGTCAACGTGGTTGTTTCCGAATCCTTCTGTTGTAACGAATGCACCATCAACGTCCATTGACTCAACCATCTGACCAAGTCTTCTGGATACATAGAACTTGTCGGCATTAGCCTGAGGTGATCCAACGAAGATAACACCTACTACGTCGATGTCTTCATCATGTACTGACTCAAGAACTAGTGGCTCTCTCCAGTAGTGTCTGGACATTTCCTTTGAAGCAGGTCCGATACAAGTTAGAGCGTGGATACAACCATCTAGCACCTCGAGTGGGTTAGCCATTACCGGAACGTTACCAAGGTCAACGTTTGGCTTAGCTCCTAGTACGCCTACAGGATCGTTAGGGAATAGGAAGTTGTCGTGCATAGCACCCTGTCCCATGATTTCCTTAACGATAACAACCTTCTTCTTTCCAGGGTGTCTTGTCTGCTTAAGAACCTGCTCCTCTGATGGAGTAACATCCTTAAGATCTCTTCTCATAGCTTCTCTGATCTCAGAAACTACGTGGTCTACAGCAGTATGAACTGCGATAGGTCCCGGTCTTTCCATGTTCTTTAGGTTGTCGATAACTGCGTGAGCAATAATCATAATCTCACCCTTATCAACAGCTCCTGGACGACCCCACATCATGTTCTCGTCAATGTATCCCTCGGATGAACCGAACTCACCAACCTGAACACCTTCTTCTGTAATACCAGTTACGACCATTACTACACCATCAAGAACCTGAGTAACGCCTTCACCAAGTCCCATATCGGAATCTGCCTTTGTAGCAATTGGCTGGATGTCCATTACTGTCTCTGTGTATACGTGGTAATCATCTGGTGTGATTAGACTAAGCTCAAGAGACTGTACTAGCTTCTGTGCTTCAGCACCCTCTGTAGCTGCGCTCTTACGAACGTAGAGAGTATCTCCCTCAATCTTAGTCTCGTCTCCAAGAACAACCTTGTTGATCTTGTAGTGCTTTCTTGTCATCTCTCTTAGAACAGTCTCAGTATGCTCTTCAACCGGAGCTGCTGCTACTGCTGCTGGAGCTGCTGTTGCTACTGTCTGAGCTGGAGCTACAACGCCACCACCAAGTCCTGCTGGGAGCTCGATGTCGATGTTCTTTCCCTCTCCGATGTGTAGCTTGATTGTTCCTGTTGCTGCAACTGAAGCTACTGGAGCTGCTGCCGCAGCTGGAGCCTCCTCTACTTCAGCAACTGTAGCCTCTTCCTCTGCAACCTCATCAGCATCGTACTTATCAACGATGTCTGCTGTGATTGGAGTTAAAGAATCAACAGTTTTAGTTAGTTTCGATCCGTTTAGTACCTGACCGAGCTTGAGAGCGCCATCGACATTCAGCAGACCAGAATCAATTAGATCTGGGAAAATTGCTGGATCTTCGAAGTTAGCCGGCTCAAGAACAGTGCCTTCCTCTGCTCTGCAGCATAGTACCGCTGGGTCGTTCGCATGTTGTTTAGCTGTTTCAGCTGTGATTGACATATCGATCTTCCTCCTTAAAAATATTGCCTTTGCAAATGCAAAATTTTATATATTTACTCCGTCCATGCTTCATGCGATCGGGCACATGAAACACTCGGATTAAATATCAACTAGTTGTTCTCAACGTTATCTACTACGTTAAGATCCTGATCAACCTGCTTAGAAACTCTCAGAGTTCTATATAGTGGATGATCTACCGCTCTCATGATGTGGTCTGTCTGGTGAATTACCTTTAGACCCATCTTAGGTCCAGAAGCCATTACAGTGTTCGAACAATCTGAACAGTTTCCGATAATAATGTATTCACACTTATCCTTCTTAAACTGTAGGTTGTTTGATACCTGACCTGGGCAATTTCCTGGTCTCTCACACTTCCTTGTGCCATTAGGCATCTCCTGTGCCTGCTTGCAGTAGCAGAGTGACACTTCCTTTGCATTGTACTTCTTGCAAAGCTCCTGCATTCTCTCATAGTTTCCACCACATGCGCAAACGAGAATCCCCATGCTTGCTCCATGTAAATCCATGAATGGCATGGAAACTAGGATAGCTCCTGTTGTCTTTGTGATAGGTGCATCTAATGTTGTTGATTTACCAGTGAAGGCACCACCCATTACGATTTCACCATACTCACCGTCAATTCCACCAGCTCTCTCGATTAGAGCACCAACGCTTGTACCAACTGGAACGTCCATGAACACATGTGCATCGTGCCCACCGTTTAGCTTACCTCTAACTGTGAGGTGCTTTAGGAATGATGGCTTTCTCTCATCTACAGCCTCAGCTACTCTTGAGCAAGTCTCACTGTTGATTACAACAGACTTAGCTGCTGATGGAAGCTGGCTTGGCTCTAGCTCAATTCCTAGACATTCTCTTACTACAGCTCTTTCTTCTCCCATTGGGTAGATATCTGGTAGAAGATGTCTAGTGATATTTGGCTCATCCTTGAGACATTCGTCTAGGATTTCAACCGCCTTACGATTCTTCTTCTTAATAGCAAAGATTGCCTTATCTGCTCCGGAGATTTCCATACAGAGCTTAACTCCACGGATAACCTTCTCTGGTTCTTCCTCAATCTGCTGAATGTTATGCTTTAGTCCAGGCTCGCACTCAGAAGCATTTACAAGGATGTAACCACCATCCTCAAAATGAGCATCTAGCTTTACTGCAGTAGGGAATCCAGCTCCGCCCATTCCTACAACTCCAGCAGCCCTAACCATCTCAAGAGGAGTTCCTTCTTCAATAGGAACGAACTCGTCCTTCTGCTCTTCATCAGGCTTAATAACAATCATCTCGTCTGTTATTTCTTCAACAACACCGTAAGCGCTGGAGAAGATATTTGCGCCGAGACCTGTTGGTTCTGCAATGAGGGTTCCTTTCTTAACTTTGTCACCAACTTTAACAATTGGAGCACAAGGTTTACCTACATGCTGTCTCAACAAAATCTGCAAATTTTCCATGACACAGTCTCTCCTTAAATATTTTTGACTCTACAAATCATTAATGCGTATCGTTCGAAAAGCCACACAAATAAAGGTAATGCGCACTCTTTTCTAGATTGATGATAACATAACGATTTATTTATTTCAATGATAATTGTTAGATTATCTATTGAGTTTTTCAATAGATAAATTTTTGTCATATCATGTTTCTGTTTATACACTATCTATCTTTTTTTGTCATGTTTTTAATCAGTAATTTTTATCGATACAAAAACTTTGTTATATTTTCTTGATAATCAATTCACAACATTTCCGTTAAAACAAGATCGTTTCAGTGTATTTGAACTTACACCTATATTATCTGTATATTAATTTTAGTTATATGCATTTGTTATATTATTGACTTTTAATATTTACTGCTCTATAGTTTACTTAGGTGGCAATTATTTATTTTTATACTTATGTAACCTAAGGAGGTACATGATATGACACTAACTGCTAAGATTGATTACACTAAGTACACTGACGCTATCAGAACTATAGAAGCTCACACTGAAGGTGAGTACTGCAGAGTAGCTCTTGATTGCCCAGAGACAGAAGGTAATACAATGATTGAGAGAAAACATTACCTCGAAGAGCATTACGATTACGTAAGAACTGCTCTCATGTTCGAGCCTCGCGGACACCACGATATGTTCGGTGCTTTCGTTGTAGAACCTTGCAATAAGGAAGCTGATTTTGGAGTATTCTTCATGGATGGAGGTGGATACCTCAACATGTGCGGACACTGCACAATCGGTGTTGTTACTGCAATTCTTGAAGGTGGTCTAATGGAGATGAAGGAACCTCAGACTGAGGTTGTTTTAGAAGCTCCTGCTGGCATCATCAAGACAATCGCTGATGTTAAGGATGGTAAGGTTACCGGTGTAACACTTACAAACGTTCCTTCATTTAGATACAAGAAGGATCTTCATGTTGAGTTTGAGGGCAAGGATGTTGTATATGACATCTGCTTCGGTGGTTCTTTCTTCGCTCTTGTTGATACAGAGAAGAACTTCGGAATCAAGGTTGGTCCTGACACAGCTGGCTTCCTAACAAGATTCTCAAGTTTCATGCTACAGGAAGTTAACAAGACCGTTTCCATACAGCACCCTGAGCTTGATATCACATCTGTAGACCTAGTTGAGAACTACTCAACAACAGATACTCCAGATGCCGATCTACGTAACCTCGTAGTATTTGGAGACCCTGCAGATCCTCAGCTAGACAGATCCCCATGCGGAACTGGTACATCAGCTAAGATGTCCCTACTACACGCACTTGGAGAGCTTCCTGTTGGTAAGGAATTCGTTTATGAGTCATTTATCGGAACTAAGTTCTACGGCATGATTCAGAGCGAGACAAAGGTTGGCGAGTTCGATGCAATCGTGCCTCAGGTAAAGGGTGGTGCATATCTCTGCGGAGAAGCTACCTGGTTCATCGATCCAGACGATGCTCTAGGAAAGGGATTCGTAGTTCCTAAATAATATATTAAATATGATTTATATTCATAATAAATAAGGGCTGTAAATATCAGCCCTTATTTTTTATTGTAATCCTATTATATAAAATAAAGAGCCAGACTAAGCCTGGCTCAAAGGAGTTGATCAATTATCTATCTATGCGGTTAAAAAATGGTTCTAAACTGGGAATTCGATTGCGATGTCTTTGCCCTCCCCGATATAGAGCTTAACAACGCCGCCAACAACCGACATGTTAACGTTCTGTACTTGTCCATCAATTGAAGGTTCTGTTATTGCACCTGCTTCAGATATTTCATCAGTTTCTTCAGCAGCCTCATTAACTTCTTCATCATATTTATCAACGATATCTGGAGTAATTGGAGTTAGGGAATCAACGGTCTTCGTTAGCTTTGATCCGTTGAGCACCTGTCCAAGCTTAAGCGCTCCATCTATGTTAAGTAGTCCAGTATCAATTAGATCAGGAAAAATCGCCGGATCTTCAAAGTTTGCCGGAGTTAACTCAGTTCCCTCCTCTGCTCTGCAGCATAGAACCGCAGGGTCATTCTTATGCTCTTGCGCTGTTTCAGCTGTAATTGACATTACATACACCTCCATAAATTTTCATTCTCATTACGTTAATGAGACTACCACCTAAGGCTTTTAATCTCAATAGATTTACCTATAGTTAAAATCTATTTGAAGATGTTCTATTATTAGAGATTTAAAATTGAAATAATCAATATATAGGCATAAGTCTTGCCTGCAAAAATCAAAATACTGCAACTCCACTGAGTTGCAGTATTTTGTGTGGTGCGCCCACAGGGACTCGAACCCCGAACCTTCACATTCGTAGTGTGACGCTCTATCCAATTGCGCTATAGGCGCTCAAAGCACTACATCAATTTAACATGGTATGGTGCTGTTGTCAAGTGAATTCAATGGTTTTGCAAGCCTATCTTTAAAATTTACTCTTCTGACTGCGTGCCACGATACCGAGCACTATGTCCCTTGGCACTAGCTTCGAAGCAATTGCAGCTACTCTTACCATCATATTAGGAATAATTATTATCTTACCCTTATCCGCTTCGTCGATGCAATACGATACACATTCACGCGCAGTTATCCCCTTGAGTGAGAATTTAACGTTTGCAACATCGTTAAACTCTGTATTTACCGGTCCCGGGCAGAGCGCATGAATCTGAACGTGGCTACCAAGTCGTTTCAGTTCTTCTGCAAGTGCATTTGTAAGAGATACTACATATGACTTTGTCGCATAATACGTCGCCATATAAGGTCCACCAGGCATAAGTCCAGCAACAGAACCTACATTGATAATATGACCATAATCACGCTCTATAAAATGAGGCATCAGCTGATGAGCGATATAGTGAAGAGCTCTAACATTGACGTCTATCATGTTAAGATCAGTTGAAATGTCGCTCTTATCAAATCTCCCAACTGCACCAAAGCCAGCATTATTGATTAGAACATCTAGAGGCATATGTTGCTTGGACTTAAGATGCCGAACAAGTTCGGCACATTCGTTTAAATCCGTTAAATCTGCTGTTATGCACTCGCAATCTACATGATAATCACTTGCGAGTTCTTGCCCAAGGTCAACGAGCCTTTCCTCTCTTCTTGCAACTAAGATAACCGAATACCCTTCGACTGCAAGCTGGCGTGCAAACTCTGCGCCTATACCTGAGCTCGCCCCAGTTATACAAGCAAGTCCACTAGACGACTTGGTATATTGCTTATTGGGAATACTAATAGTCTGCACTTTCATTAGAACCTATTTCTCCTATTATTCTTATATAGCAACATGAAATAGTAAATGCATAAAGCGAACAGAAATCCGCCAAGCACAACACTTATTATGCGAATCATATTAGCACCTTCTTTCTATTGTTAGTATTTATGACACTTACATGAAGTGCAATTATCTGGTTACCGGAAAGACATTTATCCAACTTGGGTAGCTTCTAAGCAGTATTTATACCGCTTGGTATATCATCTATAATTTCAAGATTAATATACATTCCTGTTGAATATCATCTAGTTATAGAAGGGGGTTTCCTCTATTGATATCATCTAGTTCTTGGAGTAGTACTTCCCCCTCTTCGGATAAACCTCCTTGATTGTTCCCTTGCGGAACTCAGCATTTAACTGCTGAAGGTCATCTATCTGAGACTGCAGCACCTTCCCTATATCTGTATCTATAATCAGCATACGCTCAGGGAGTGTGTGGGTCGTTACAATGTTAGGGCTTTTAAATTCCTGTGTACCATCTGGCTGGAGCGGGTGATATGGTTCGTGTTCCGATAACGCCATAAACCATGAGTTAAATATAAACGTATATCCAGCAATTCCAGTAGTTTTCTGGTAAGCCTTTGAGATACCACCGTCGATAACTATAAGTTTCCCTTCACCTTTAATCGGACTTTCTCCGTCCTTGATTTTAACTGGAACATGTCCATTGAGAATAATTCCCTTCGATGGATCAAGATCGAAGTCACGTATAATCTTGATGCAGATGTCCTTATTCTTAATCAGCTTATAATATGGAACCGTATGCTCCTTGTGCGTGGATTTATCCGCAATAAAGAGTCTCTCAAATGTAGTCATCTTATCCTTACCAAATAGCGGTGAATCCGGACCTAGCCATAGGTACCACATTAGATTTGCAGCATCTGCCTTATCGAGCTCGCATCTAGGATTAAAATACACCTCTCTTAGTTCCTGATCGAGTTGCCTCATGAGATCTGCCCCATGGTTGGTCTTGCCAGCTATTGTCACTTCCATGAAGTCGCCATCCTCCGTAAATGGGATGCATCCATGGAACAACAGATTGCCATTGTATGTGGTAAAAAGAGCACCATGCGTATACAGAAAGTTAATATGTTCTTGTAGCTTTTTAGAGTTAGCTATAGACGCCTCAAGCGCCACCATCACCTCTTCCTCTTCAGGACTTAGCTTGTATGGATCTGATGAGTCAATAGTCGGAAGGTTCGTATCCTTAATTGGATAAATTTCTCCGTAACAATTAACCGTTCCGTCCTCAAAATTGATTTTATCGAGCATCAATCTGTGGTCCAGCTTGAACTCAGGATGGTTCATTATTGTCTGACCTTCAACCTTGAACTGGATAATCGCAATCATCTTGTGCATCTTAGCCGCAAGCTCCTCAGGGATTGGATCAAATCTATTCTTTTCGAGTACATGAGGCATAAATCCTGTGCACGGATCATCCCCATAAATCTGTTGTGCGCGTGTTGCTAGTGGACGTAGATTAATACCATATCCATACTCCAGCATATCGAAATTGTTGTAGCTAACGTTCATGCGAATGATATTTGCAATGCATGGTCTATTTCCGCACGCTGCTCCCATCCACACAACATCGTGATTTCCCCACTGAATATCAATACTGCGCCTGGACATGAGGAAGTCCATAATCCTATGAGGTTTAGGCCCCCTATCAAAGATATCACCGATGATATGCAGATGATCGACTGCTAGTTCGCTTATCGTGTTAGCAATTTCTGTGATTAGCGTCTTGGCAATTTTAAATTCGATTACAGAATCGATGATTTCTTGATAATACTTCTGTCTGTTATCATCGTCATCAGCAAACATTAGCTCATCCATAATATAACCAGTATTATCAGGAAGAATCCTTCTAACCTTAGACCTAGTATACTTATTAGATACTGCTCTGCAAATGATTATCAACCTATAAATAGCCGAGGAGCACCAAGCATTAAAATCAGCTTCATTGGCTTCCCTTCTCTTAAGCTCGTTCACCGGATCATATATGAGCGCGGCTAATTGTTCTCTATCGGTTGCGCTAAGAATGGTTCCGAAATTCTCATCGATTTTCATCTTAATAGTACCTGATGCACTGCGCACAAAATATTGGAACGCATCGTATTCACCGTGAAGATCACTTAAAAAATACTCTGTACCCTTTGGCAGAGCTAGAATCGCTCTAAGGTTAACAATTTCTGCATTGACAGAACGATGATTCGGATATTTCTGAGCTAGCATCTCAAGATACTTGTTGTTAGACATCGTGTTCCTCCACTCTCATGAGGTCTGCACCCAGACTCTTGAATTTTCCTACGAAATCCTCATATCCTCTTTCAATATGATAGATTTCACTCACTTCAGTAGTTCCAGTTGCTACCAAGCCTGCAAGCACCATTGCCGCACCTGCACGAAGGTCTGTCGACCTAACCTTTGCTCCGTGAAGCTGCTTACTTCCAGGAATCGTCGCCTCCCTGCTGTTATCTGCAGAGATATCAGCTCCCATACGGTTAAGTTCAACTACGTGCATGAAGCGGTTTTCAAAAACTGTCTCTCTAACCACGCTGGTTCCTTCGACGGTAGTCAGAAACGCCATGAACGGTGATTGAATATCTGTCGGAAATCCTGGGTATGGCAGTGTCTTTATATCAGTCGCAACGAGATTTCCCGTAGTTGCATCTACGAGTACGCCCCCTTCATCGACAGTTACCGAAACTCCGCATTCCTTCAGCTTTGCTATTATCGGTCTTACATGACCGGGTATACCATTTTTAATGAGAACTTTTCCTCTAGTGATAGCTGCAGCTAGCATAAATGTTCCACATTCTATTCTATCCGGAATCACGGTGTGAATCGCACCTGAAAGTTCATCTACTCCCGTGATGCGTATAGTGTCTGTACCTGCCCCTTTAATCTTCGCTCCCATCTTGTTGAGCATATTCGCTAAATCAACAATCTCAGGTTCCTTGGCAGCATTCTCTAGAATAGTAGGTCCCTTGGCAAGCGCTGCTGCCATCAAGATATTCTCTGTCGCGCCAACACTAGGAAAATCGAGGTAAATAGCATCACCAACCAAACCACCTTTCGGTGCTTCAATTATGATGCTCGAATTCTCTAGGTCCTCCGTCACGGTTGCTCCAAGAGCTTTAAATCCCTTGAGATGAAGATCGATAGGTCTCTTTCCTATTGTGCATCCTCCAGGAAGTGGCATCACAACCTTACCACATCTTGCAAGCAGAGGACCCATAGCCATCGTAGATGCCCTCATCTGAGACACGAGCTCAGCATCTCCTTCAACCGTGGTAATCTCAGCCGCATTAACCGATAGTCTACCTGGATCAGACATATATACGACAGCCCCAAAGCTCTCGAGCATCTTTCGCATAACCATTACATCCGACAGGTCTGGGACATCATCGATCACACATGTGTCTGGTGTCAACAGAGTCGCTGCCATGAGAGGCAGAACTGCATTCTTTGCTCCGCTAATTTTAACCTCTCCTTCTAAGGGTCCGCTGTTGTTAACTAGTATCTTTGCCACTGAAAACTCTCCTTGATAAATAGATATAGAGATGCTGAAAGCACCTCTTAAATAATTGCCTTATGTACGTTATCTGCGCTTTCTCTTACGAATCCTATTAGGACGCTCGTAATTCATTTCGTCCATCTCGTACCTATTCGCACGTTTCTTCGACTTTCTACTGAATGACTTGAGTGCACCAGCAGCAGTTCCTACATTTCCCGCAGTCCTGATAATAGAGCGGTTTTCATTTATTTTATTGCCCACACTCACAAACATATCAATCGCATGGTCAATCTGTTCATCGACCTGCTCCGTTCTAGCTGCTGCAATTGTAGTCATCCTCTTGGTATCGGCGAGCAACTCATCCACGTTTCTAAGCGTGTCAGCAAATTTGATAGCCAATCTAATCAAGAAAATTATGAGTATAAACAGTGCGATCAGCACTAGTAAGATTGTCGCTTGTTTGATATCTAATGAGACTCTCATCATTCCCTCCTTCTACTCTTTAGTCAGTATATAAATTATACCTTAGGCATATTGTATGTTCAATCTTATAAATACATGATATATCAGATATGTGTTGGTATTATCTGTCTTGCATACTAGGTCTACAGATATATGCGTTTGATCAGTTCTGTATAGCCACTGCCATCGGAATTGTAGACGGCAATCTCTGGCAGCATCTTAAGATCAGGCTTTGCACCTGCTACTGCATGAATAAGAACTAGGTTTGCTGGTGCTGAGCTGCTCGGCACGACGAGCTGCAACTCCTTAGGCTCCAGTGATGCTGCTCGCAAGGCTTGGCTGATGTCCGGTAGTCGCGATGGTCTATGAATCATATAGAAGTCGCCTCCAGACTTCAAAATCCGACTTCCACACTTTGCAAATTCAGCGATTCCAGCCGTGGTCTCATGACGCGCAATAAACTTTGCACTATCTTCATTTGGAATCCCAGCCCCACGTCTAAAGTAAGGCGGGTTGGTAACAACAGCATCGAAAGTCTCATCGTATCCATCAAGTTGAGAAATATCCGTAAGCACGAAGTTTATTCTGTCTTCAAGCTCATTCATCTCACACCCACGTACTGCTCTTTCAAGCGAAATCGGATTTCTTTCAAATCCTACAATTTCAGACATAGGAAGCTTATGTGCAAGTACAAACGGGATTATCCCATTCCCTGTACCGAGGTCAGCTACACGCATCTTGAGCCTGCTCTTGATAGGTTTAGCACCAGTTTCACCACTGGCAAAAGCCGCTAGCAAAACCGCGTCAATCCCGTAGCTAAATCCATCTCCTTGCACTACTTTAAATCCGCCCATGCCTATATCGTCGATTCGATCTAGTTTTCTTTGCATATATCTCCAATCCTCATCACTCGAAACATCAATGCGTCTAAATTAGTCGCGTGTTAGCTCTTTAATCTCTTTCAGAGTCTCCTCATCGAGATCTCCTAAGTCATCACTTTTATTATGATGGTGCTTCTTATCTATACGCTTAATTTCTTTTTTGAAATAGATATTGTAATCAGGACCTAGCGTATCCTCTCCAGTTTCTTTATCCTCGACAATCAGCCTAGCTGTGACACTTCCGTTAAATAAATCAACGTTTACAACCTTGGCTATGCCGTCAGGAGTTTCTATGTGTTCTCCCTCGTTAGGCATCCCCTTGCGGAGTTCTTTATATGTCTTGTTTTCAAAGTTCAAGCAGCACATAAGCCTACCACAAGTTCCAGATATCTTAGATGGATTGAGGGACAGATTCTGCTGCTTGGCCATCTTGATTGAAACCGGCTGAAAATCATTTAACCACTTGCTGCAGCAAAGCGGTCTACCGCAAATCCCTATGCCACCGAGCATCTTCGCTTCGTCTCGAACTCCAATCTGGCGAAGTTCTATTCTCATCTTAAACTGAGAAGCAAGATCCTTTACAAGTCCTCTAAAATCAATTCTTCCATCTGCCGAGAAGTAGAATATAACCTTTGTACCGTCTATAGTAAATTCTGCATCCACAAGTTTCATGTCCAGCTTATGCTGTAAAATTTTCTCTTCGCAGACCTTCATCGCACCGTCGCGCTTAGCCAGATTATCCTTGTATCTCTGAATATCTTTCTTCGTTGCCTTGCGCTCTACACCCTTTAATGGCGCAACAAGCTCACTCTCATCGATCTCGCAGTTTGCTATTGAAATATGACCTAGTTCCATACCTCTAGCCGTCTCCACTATCACTAGCTCGCCTAGCTCGTAGCTAACACCTGCAGGATCGAAGTAATATGTCTTGTTGGCTTTCATAAAGCCTACACCTATAATTTCTATCATATATAAATTTCCCTTCTTATCTATTAAAAACCGAATATGCACATTCGGAGAGTTTCTAACTACCTTTTGTTTATGTTATTTCTGTTCAGAAATAATGAGTTCAGCGCATATTCTGGGTTCATGCCACGCTTTATATTTATTCTTGTCTCTTCGATCTGATCTATCATCTGGATTATATTCCCAGCATTCTTATTTAGCCCCTCTCCGCCTATTAACGTTTCGTGCAAATCCCTCTCCAGAACATCTAGAAACTTAAATGCCTCCTCATTACTTTTAAAATTTTTTCTGATGACTTCACGGATTTTAAAAAAATAGGTATTACCAAACCACTCTTTCATCAGAAGATCAATGCTGTCTGAATTTACAGTATCGATAGTTTGTTCATGCATTCTCAGCTCAACACACCTGGATTTTACAGTGGGTAGTAGCGACTCCTTGTTGTCCGTAGCCAGGATGATGACCGTGCCAGGATATGGTTCCTCTAAGGTTTTGAGTAGCTTATTTTGAACTATCTCGCTAAGTCTCTCAGCATTATCAATAATCCCGACATTATGCTCTCCATACGGTCTCATGCCGAGTCTTTCTATCATGGCGGCTGCGTCAGATGTCTTGTAAGTTTCCTTACCGCTCTGGTTCATAAAGAAAAGGTCCTCATGTGTACCGCTACTCACTCTTATGCAAGCTGGACAATTCCCACATGCATTTCCAGATAAGTCTGTATTAGGGCAAATGATATCTTTTGCAAAGTTTTTGATATAAGCATCTCGCTCTTCGCCACTTCTTCCCTCTATGATGTATGCATGTGCATATTCCCGTGCCATATCACTCCCATATCCTCCGATGTCTGCGAATAAATCCAGTCATCCATCTCGTCATCTTTCTCTCTGTACATGTAACTATTATTTACAATGCCTCGAGCTTAGAATAAATATCTTCTTTTATCTCATCTATCGTCTTACTCGCATCAATCCTAACTACTCGCTCAGGGTACTTATCGCAAAGCGCCTTGTAACCTTCATAAACGCGGTAGTGAAAGTCGAGCTTCTGCTGCTCAAGTCTGTCTCTAACGTCTTTACCGATTCTAGCTCTACCAACCTCAGGATCTAAGTCCATGAAAAAAGTGATATCCGGTTCAAGTCCACCTGTCGCATATCTATTCACCTCCGAAACCTGATTACCTAGATTCCTTCCGTAGCCTTGATATGCGATGCTTGAATCAACAAATCTATCGCAAATTACGACTGCACCTCTCTCGAGCGCGGGTCTTATCTTCTCCGCAACATGCTGCGCCCTAGCTGCTGCATATATGAACATCTCCGTAATGTCGTCCATCTCAGCGTTCGCGTTATCTAAAACGATGCTGCGGAGCTTCTCGCTAATCAACGTTCCACCGGGCTCTCGGGAAACTACGACTTCTCTGCGTTTATTGGCAAAATAAGTCTTAATATTTTCAACCTGTGTGCTTTTACCAGAGCCATCCGGCCCTTCAAGCGTAATAAAAATCCCCTTTGGCATCTAGCCACCACCTATCTATGCGTATTTCTACCTGATTGCTCTATTGGGTCTGGAATGTGAATTGTGAATCCTTCCTTTCGAGCTTTCTTTCGTTCCTCTATCTTGCGCTTCTCTGCAGCTTGCCTAGCCTGCTTCTTACCCTTTACAGTGTCAAAATAGTCTACAAACAGGTAAATACCTAAGACACCCATGGGTACAGTCAGTAGCAGCGCCAATATGTATTTGAACAATATCATACGGGCTTTCCTCCCACACTTTTCGTATCATAATTTCACATTTATACAGAGTGTATTATACCATAAGATTAAGAAAGATACAGTTTTCATGAAACGTCTTTTTTTCCAAAATCAATATTATATATAAATTATTTTCTCAAACAACTTATATGTACCAGAAGTTAAGGATATATACTCACTGCCCTACACCTGATGGCATTAATATGGTAAACTAAATAAGCTAATTAGATTTAAACGCAGGAGGATTAATATGAATTCAATTGAACTCAGCGAACTCATCTATCCTGAGATTGCAAACGATACTGACTACGAAGCCATGTACCCTAAGCGTGATCTCCCTAAGGGCGCTAAGGTTACCAGACTTGGTCCAAGCCCTACAGGATTTATACATTTGGGAAATCTATATGGTGCATTTGTAGACGAAAGGCTCGCTCATCAGAGCGACGGCGTCTTCTACCTCAGAATTGAGGATACCGATGATAAGAGATTTGTCAAAAATGCTGTAGAAACAATCATCTCTTCTCTCGCATTCTTCGGAATCAAATTTGACGAAGGTGTTACTGAACATGGAGACATCGGTAACTACGGCGATTATACGCAGAGCCATCGCGGAGAAATCTATAGATTCTACGCCAAGAGATTGCTCGCCGAAGGCAAAGCATACCCTTGTTTCCTCATCGAAGAAGAAATCAGTGAGATTAGAAAAAAGCAAGAAAAGGAAAAGATTGCTCCTGGAATCTATGCAGGATGGTCGAAATATAGGGATTGGGATAAGGATCCTGATATCGAAAAACTTGTAACCACGCATATCGCGGCTGGCGACCCATTTGTAATAAGATTAAAGTCAGACGGTACCCCTAACGCTACCGGCGAGGATATCAAGAGAAATAAAGTCGTTGATGGAATAAGAGGCACTCTTGATGTGCCGGAAAATTTTCAAGATGTCGTAATAATTAAGACCACAGGTATTCCAACTTATCATTTTGCACACGCTGTTGATGACCATTTAATGAGAACTACCCACGTCATACGTGGTGAAGAATGGCTGCCTTCACTACCTATTCACGTCGAGCTATTTAACAAGCTCGGGTTTGAGCTTCCAGTATACTGTCATACAGCTCAGCTGATGAAAATAGGAGAAGATGGCAACAAGAGAAAGCTATCTAAACGTAAGGATCCTGAGCTCTCACTGGATTATTATAGAGATCAGGGGTATCATCCTGCAGCAGTGAGAGAATATCTGCTCACTATTTTGAACTCCAACTACGAGGAGTGGCGCATGGAGAATCCCGAGGCAGATATCGATGAATTCAAATTCACCACCGAGAAGATGAGTAACTCTGGTGCACTTTTTGACCTTGATAAGCTTAACGACGTGAGCAAAGAGACTATGCTGCACATTCCTGCTTATGAAATCGCAAAGTTTCTAAAAGATTGGTCCCTCGAGTTTGCACCCGAGTACAGTTATATATTCGATGACATGGATCTTCTAGTGAAAATTCTTGATCTAGGTAGAGATGAGAAAAAGCCTCGCAAGGACCTCGTGTACGCAAGACAGATTATGGAGTTCATCAGCTATTTCTATGATCAGAGTTTCAAAGTTGTTGACGGAATCCCTGCCGAGGCTGCTTCTGATGTGATTCAGATTCTAGAATCTTACCTATCATCTTACAACCACGCAGACACACAGGAAGAGTGGTTCAACAAGATTAGAGAAATTGCGACTGAGCTCGGCTATGCTGCAAAGCCTAAGGATTTTAAGAAGAACCCCGACGACTACAAGGGTCATGTAGGACATGTAAGCACAGTTATTAGGCTAGCTCTCGTTGGTCGTGCACAGTCACCTGACGTATGGGCAATTCAGCAGATTATGGGCGAAGATATGGTTAGAGGCAGAATTAACCGAATGATAGAAGAGGAGAAATAAAATGGAACCAATTCTAGTAATCATGGCTGCAGGAATGGGGAGTCGCTACGGAGGTCCTAAGCAGATCGACCCAATTACGTCTGAAGGTGATATCATCATGGATTTCTCCCTCTACGACGCATATCAGGCAGGCTTTAGAAGAGTTGCTTTTATCATCAAGAAGGATTTCGAAGAAGCTTTTAAGGCTCACATCAAGGGGAGAGCTGGAAAGCTGTTTGAAACTCACTATGCGATTCAGGACATTCATGATCTGCCAGAAGACTATTCTGTTCCAGAAGGCAGAACTAAGCCTTGGGGTACTGGTCACGCTGTCCTAGCAGCAAGAGATTACATTGATGCACCTTTTGCAGTTATCAACGCTGACGACTACTATGGTCAGGAAGCGTTTGAGAAGATTTACAAATTCCTCAGCGAATCTGCTGATGCTACTCATCACTGCATGGTCGGCTTCAAGATTGAGAATACACTCTCTGCAAATGGTTCAGTTGCTCGCGGACTCTGTGAGGTTATAGATGGATATTTATCAGATATCGAAGAGCATTCGGATGTTATGCGTGAGGCAGACGGTGTAATACGCGCTACTAACTCCAAAGGAGTGCGCCATGATGTACCTGATGGCCACTCAGTGTCCATGAATCTATGGGGATTTGGCGCAGAATTCCTTGGAGTTATGAAGGATGGTTTCCCTGCTGCACTCGATAGAATTATGGAGGAAAATCCGCTAAAAGGAGAGTATTTCCTTCCTCACTGCATCGACAGAGAGGTTAAAGCTGACAGGGTCACTGTTAAAGTTCTTCAGTCAAGCGATAAGTGGTTTGGGGTTACCTACAAAGAGGATAAAGATGAGGTTGCTGCGAAATTTTCCGAAATGAAAGCTGACGGTAAATATCCAAAAGAGCTTTGGTAAGATGTAGCTGCATTACAAAAGCGGGACGTTGGTCCCGCTTTTTTCGTTTAACATCATCAGACAGGATATTAGCAATGCGAATAATTAGTGAAATGACAGCGCATACCTTTATTCCATAATCGTTCCTTCTTTATCATTTAATATTTTTTCTTAATTTCCTCGCATATGAAAGCGTTTGCTTAAGTGCATTGTCCTTTGGTACTCCAGCTAACCTGAGTTTGTGTGCATAATTGAGAATAGTGCCAAAGTCATTATTTGGTGTAATTCCACTATCTATCAAATCCTTTCCCGTCACATATGGCCTGCTCATCATATCTCTGTACAAATCGAGTCTTTCAAACAGGAATTTTATCCGTTCTTGCTCTTTGAGCTTTTCTTCATATGTGTAAAGCTCTGATTTTCTCGAGACATTATCCAATGACTCGTGCGGCTCGTTTGACGCCATGCTAAGACTATGAGCATCCAAGTGTAGCAATTTTGGCTTATCGCAGATCGCAAAATATATAAGGTCAATAGGAGCAATAGCATCGTCAAACATTCGATTTGTCTTCTTGACCGCGGATCTCGCTTCAGCAATCTTGTTGGGGCGCATGTGATTAGGCAGCATATTTCCGATATATCGCTTTATATCACTACCTTGACATACGCGATCTAGAAATCGCTCCGCGATTTCTGCTCCTTGTAGTTCATGACCATATGCGTGAATTGCACCATTTACAAATTCAGTCGCCGTAATCTTGCCAAAATCATGAGTGAGAGCCAGCAGCATAAACGCGTATGGGTCACTTACACAAGACTTAAAATGGGCAGATCTATCCAACACCATCATAGTGTGAGTCCAGACATCACCTTCGGGATGGAATTTCGGATTCTGCTCCAGTCCAATCAGCTGCTCGAGTTCCTGGAACCAGTATCCGAGCTGGCCCATTTCCCGCAAGCATTCAAAGAATTCGGATGGCAGGCGGGATTCCAGTAGCGCCTTCTTCATCTCCATCTCGACGCGCTCGGCAGATAACTCTCTGATGTCGAGCGCTCGGCAGATTGAAATCGTAGAAGGAGCGACCTGGAATCCGAATCTAGATCTGAACTGAGCAGCGCGTAGGGCGCGGAGTGGATCCTCACCGAATGTCTTATCATCGATATGACGGATAATTCGGTTTCTGATATCCTCCACTCCGCCATAAGGATCAGTGATTTCACCGCTCAGGATGTCCTTCAGTAACGCATTCATGGTAAAATCACGCCTCCGTGCTGCCTCTTTGATCCCGATAAACGGATTGATTTCAATCTCAAAGTCACGATGACCTGCTCCAGACTTTCGTTCTGAGCGTGGAAGAGCAATATCTATCTGATGACCAGCAAGCGAGTATACACCAAAAGCTGAGCCAAAGCGTAACGGCTTTCCAAGTTCCTTTAGTACCTCTTCCAGAACTGTCTCAGAGATTCCATGCACTTCAACATCTACGTCCTTAATCGGACGCTTCATAACCTCGTCACGAACTGCTCCACCTACTAAGTATACACGTCCTCCCAGTTCTGCTACCCTGACGGCTAACTTTTCAATTATCTCTTTATCTATCTTATTCATCTGTCAATTTCTTATACGTAGCTCTGACTCTCAACGTCAAACACACCGCGTGTAGTAAGTCTCAACTTTGGAATAACAGGCAGGCTCATGAAGGATAGTGTCATAAAAGGATCTATCAGCTTACTAACCCCAAGTTCAAAAGCCTTCACCTTTGCATCCTCAAGATTCTTATTCACATCAACTAACGGAGCCTCGCTCATGAGACCGGCAATTTCCAGCTTTACGTCTCCGATGCATTTACCGACGTCAAATACCGTGATTCCTCCGCCATTTTCCGCAATATGATTAACTGCGGCAGCCATATCCCCATCATTGGTTCCGACAACAATTATGTTATGTGAATCGTGCGATATGCTAGTAGCAACTGCGCCGCTTTTCAGCCCGTATCCTTTTATATATCCGATTCCGATATGTCCCGTATAGTTATGTCTCTCTACTACAGCAATTTTGAGGATATCTTTGTCAATATCTACACCAGTTGCATACCCCTCGTCCGTGGTCATCAACTCACCTGAAACCATACCAAGCACACCTCTTGGTCTATCTATCTTGAATGCTTCAGGTGTTAATCTATCGACTTTAAATGTACTATGAGCTCTCTCTGTCAAGAATTCATCTACAGGAGGAGCTTTGAAGTCCTTGAACTTTCCGCCGCTGAACATCAGCTTGCCCTTTTTATATACTTGTTCAACTGTAAATTCCTCAAAATTATTAATGATTACAAAATCAGCAAGATATCCGAGCGCAATCGCGCCGCGATTATTCAATCTGAAATATCTAGCTGCGTTGGTACTCGCGACCTTAATAGCCAGTATCGGATCTGCTCCCATAGAGATAGCTTTCTTTATTATATAGTCTATGTGCCCTTTCTCCAGCAGGTCTGACGGATGCTTATCATCCGTACAAAACATACATCTATCTGCGTATTTATCCGTTAGAAGTGGCATCAGAGCCTCCAGGTTATGGGCTGCTGTACCCTCTCTAATCATAATCACCTGCCCGAGCTCGAGTTTCTCTATAGCCTCACTAGCTGTAGCGCACTCATGGTCGGAGTACACGCCGGCAGCGACGTATGCATTAAGCGCTTTACCCTTCACCCCTGGTGCATGGCCATCTATCTTCTTGTGGTGTGCCTGTGCAGCGACTATCTTTTCCACAACCTGCTCATCTGCAGCGACTGTGCCGACGTAATTCATCATCTCTGCGAGCCCTTGCACTCTAGGATGTTCGTAGAAACTATCAATCGCTCTGTAATCGAGCGTTGCACCTGACTCGTCAAGCGGAGTTGCAGGAACGCACGAAGGTAGCATAAAGCGCACGTCTATCGGAAGCCCTTCGGTAGCCTGGAGCATGTATTCGATCCCATCTGTCCCCATGACATTTGCAATCTCATGAGGGTCAGTAACCACGGTGGTCGTGCCATGAGGAAGTACTGCTCTCACAAATTCAGTCGGTGTAACCAGAGCGCTTTCGAGATGGATATGTGCATCTAGAAATCCCGGACACACGATTTTTCCCGTCACATCAACTTCCTTTTCACCATCATACTCACCAATTCCAGCTATCAATCCATTCGTAACCGCAATGTCAGCATTCCGTAGTTCACCTGAGAATACACTCACATATGTTGCGTTCTTAAGAACCAAATCTGCTTTGCACTTCCCCGCAGCAGCTCTTATAACCTTCTGCTTGCTCTGCAATTTGCGATTGATCTTACCTGTATAGCTTTCGGACATTTTAGTACCCCTTTACATGCATCAATATAAATTACCCTATTGTAACATACTTTTATGAAACCATATTGAACTCAATTACTAAAAACACAGTCAACCAAACCTTACATTTCGCGCATATAAAAAAAGAGCCCCCTCGGGCTCTTTCCTAAACGCACTATAGTGTAATAATCTCCTATTATCCTAGGATTTTCTCTTCCCAGTCCTTCTCTCTGAAGCCACCTAGCACGAAATCATCACCAACGACTAGCGGTCTCTTTATAAGCATTCCATTAGATGCTAGAACCTCGAGCTGCTCATCTTCGCTCATCGCATCTAGCTTATCCTTGAGTTCCATTTCTCTATAGAGCATTCCGCTTGTGTTAAAGAACTTTCTCACCGGCTTGTCACTCCTAGACAGCCAGTCCCTTAGCTCTTCTTTAGTCGGATTATTTTCAACTATATGTCTGTCATCGTAAGCGACACCATTGTCATCGAGCCACTTCTTAGCCTTCTTGCATGTGCTGCATTTTGGATACTCATTAAATAGAACTTTCATAGTCATCCTCCCTCTTACTTTACAAGTTCAATCAGGTCGCCATAACCTGCCTCAAGCATATCTTCAACTGGTATAAATTTTAGAGCTACCGAATTGATACAGTATCTCATGCCCCCATCTTCTGCCGGTCCATCCTGAAATACGTGTCCCAGATGAGAATTTGCACCCTTACTTCTAACTTCTACGCGCTCCATACCGAATGTAGTGTCTCGCAGATAGACAACATGTTCCTCACTTATAGGTCTTGTAAATGCAGGCCATCCACAGCCAGAGTTGAATTTATCCGTCGATACGAACAGCGGTTCACCGCTCACGACGTCTACATAGATGCCCTTTTCAAAGAAGTCATCGTATTCACCAGAAAATGCTCTCTCTGTCCCCGACTTTCTAACGACGTTATACGCCTGTGGTCCGATGCGGTAAAATAGTTCCTCCTCAGTCTCATCTGATGGATAGAGATTGTCCTTTATCTCCTGACCCGCCTCTCTAGCTTCTGCAGAGAACAGCGCTCTAACTTCTTCAATCTCATAGTTTGTAATGTGGCAGTATCCACCTGGGTTCTTATCGAGATAGTCCTGATGGTAATCCTCGGCAGCATAGAATGAACCAAGTGGCTCTAGTTCTACGTAGAACTCTTCATTAATATCTCTCTGCTGTCCGAATACCTTCTCTAATATCGGCAAATCCTGCTCATCCTCATAATACACACCCGTCTGATACTGCGTCCCAATATCCGGTCCTTGTCTATTCTGAACAGTTGGATCGATGACCATAAAGAAAGCATGCGTTAACTTCTCGAGTGATAGTCTCTCAGGATTGTATGTGACTTTAACAGTCTCCCTATGGCCAGTATCGCCTCTACAAACCTGCTCATACGAAGGGTTCTCAACTCTTCCATTCGCATACCCAACAGTCGTCTCTATAACTCCTGGTATCTCCTTGAACACCCTCTCTGTTCCCCAGAAGCAACCACCAGCAAAATATATGTTCTTACTCATTTTTATTCTCCTTATTGGCGAAAACACATAAGTTATTTACTGAATTCGAATCCGCCATATAGCTTGTGTACAATTTAATTATATACATTACAGCCATTTTTTCAATGCTTTATTTAAAGAAAAAAGGCAGCCCTCGGGCTGCCCTCTAATGGGTTATTATCAATCACATGCTTTTAGTCTATCTAACGCAATTTTAGTTCTGTCCCCAAACTTCTTCTGCTACTTCCTTGACGAGTCTTAACTTAGCCCACTGCTCTTCTTCAGTTAGCTTGTTTCCTATCTCGCAAGATGCGAATCCGCACTGAGGGCTGAGGCAAAGTCTCTCAAGTGGTACGTATTTACTTGCTTCCTTAATTCTTGCAATAACTGTTTCTTTATCCTCTAACTTAGGCGACTTTGTAGTGATAAGACCGAGAACCACCTTCTTGTCAGGAGAAACCTTTGCAAGTGCCTCAAAACTTCCTGAACGCTCATCATCATACTCGAGTAACAGCGCATCTACGTTCTCCTTTGCAAATACGTAATCTGCAACCGAGTCATATGCTCCACTTGAGAAGTATGTCGAATTATAATTTCCTCTGCAGATGTGCGAAGTGATAACTAGATTTTCAGGCTTTCCTTCAAGCGCGAGGTTGTTCACCTCAAGCAGCTGTGCCTTAACTGTTTCTAAATCAATACCTAATGCTTTATATCTGAGCTTTGCAGCATCCCCCACAACTGCACCCCATGTGCAGTCATCGAACTGCAGGTTTCGGCAACCGGCATCGTAGAACTGTTTAATTACCTCACGATAAGCCTTAGCGATATCATGAATCAGTTCTTCATTTGTCTCATAGAACTTTCTCGTGCTCTCAAGGTTATCTGGAATGATGAACTGCTGGAATGTCTGCGCAGGTGCAGGAATAGTATACTTAGCGACAGTGTGCTCATCTTCGAATTGCTTTAAGAATTTAAAATACTCTACAAATGGGTGAAGCTTAGCTTTTAGCTTACCTACTAGGTATGTATCATCTAGCAATGCGAGCTCGCCATGGAACTGAATTCCGCCACCTGTATTCTCATGTTCAACGCCCTCAAACCCCCACACGAAGTCGAGATGCCAGAAAGCTCTTCTGAACTCTCCATCTGTAATTACATGGTAACCTAGTTCCTTCTGCTTAGCTACAAGCTTTGCAACCTCTTCATCAACAATCTTGTCGTAATCTTCCTTGCTAATCTCATTCTTTCTTAAATGTGCCTTTGCATCCTTAAGTGCCTGTGGTCTAAGAAAGCTTCCTACATAGTCATATCTAAATGGCGTCTTTAATTCATTGCTCATATATACATACCCCCTCTTGTTTGCTAAGCATAGATTACCATCAAGTCAAATTTTATGGAAATACTTATTATCCATAGCGAGATATAGATTAATTTTATATCTTGTACATTGATTGCCTACATTTAAGCATAAAAAACAGGGTCCTTTACAGGAGCCCTGTCATAATCATAATCTTGTGATATTAGTATAGCTTCGCACCTGCTGGAATCGAATCATCTATCATTAATAGATTTAGGATTTCCTCGCCATCATAATCGCAGATTGCTGACAGCAGCATTCCGCATGATTCAAGGCCCATCATCTTGCGTGGTGGAAGATTTGTAATTGCAACGAGAGTCTTTCCAACTAACTCCTCCGCAGAGTAAGTCTCCTTGATACCGGATAGTATTGTTCTAGTCTGGCCTGAACCGTCATTAAGAGTGAACTTAAGAAGCTTCTTGCTCTTAGGCACTTCCTCACAAGCTATAACCTTGACTACTCTGAAGTCCGACTTACTAAACGTATCGAAGTCTACGAATTCCTCGAACAGCGGTTCAACCTTAACCTTTGATATGTCGAGTTTTCTATCCAGCTTTTCTTCAGAGCTACCGCCCTTTCCAAGTGGCTTCATAACAGGGAATAGCTGGACATCTCTGATAGTCGAAGAATCTGTAAGCAGCATCACCAGTCTGTCAACACCGATTCCAAGTCCACCAGTCGGAGGCATTCCAACCTCTAGCGCATTTACGAAATCCATATCCATTGGATGAGCTTCATCGTCTAGCCCAAGGTCTAGTTCTCGCTGCTGCTCTGCGAATCTCTCGTACTGATCAATTGGATCGTTGAGCTCTGAGAAAGCATTTGATAGCTCCCATCCGTTGATGTAAGCTTCAAATCTACGAGTGATACGAGGATCTTTAGGGTCCTTCTTAGCAAGCGGTGATACCTCAACAGGATGTCCGGTGAGGAACACTGGCCCATCTAGCAGTCCTGGGATATCCTCGCAGTACTCATCAAACATCTCTGCGATAATCTTTCCACGAGTCCACTTATTAACCTCCTCGGCATCCATTCCATAGGCGATTGCACGCTCGCGAGCTTCTGCATCATCATCGATCTTATCAAAAGGGATTCCTGTAACCTTAATTACAGATTCTGTCATATCAATCTTATTCCATGGAGGTGTAACATCAAAGGTTTTACCCTCGTAGGATATTATAGGCGAACCATTTACTTCCATAGCGCACTTGTATACGATCTGCTCCATGAGGTCCATCATATCTTCTTGATTTCCATATGCCATGTAGCATTCCATAGAAGTGAACTCAGGACTGTGATTCTTATCCATTCCCTCATTACGGAATACCTTACCTAGCTCATACACTCTATCGAGTCCACCGACAATCAGCCTCTTGAGCGGTAACTCAAGCGAAATCCTGAGGTGAAGATCAAAGTCTAGCGCGTTGTGATGTGTATTGAACGGTCTAGCGTTAGCACCGCCAGCTATCGTCTGTAGCACCGGAGTCTCAACCTCAAGGAAACCATAGTCATCCTCGAGCACTCTGCGGATAGTACTAACTACCTTTGCACGCTTTAAAAAAGTATCCCTAACGTCTGAGTTGACGATTAAATCGACATAGCGTTGTCTATATCTTAGGTCTGTATCTACTAAGCCACTCCATTTGTCAGGAAGTACCTGCAGAGACTTTGCCTGAAGTGTAAGTTCCTGCACGTGAATAGATATCTCATCTGTCTTGGTCTTAAATACAATTCCCTTAAGTCCTACGAGATCTCCAATATCATATGTCTTGAAAACTTTGTACTCTTCAGCTCCAATATCATCGCGCTTAACATAGCACTGGATTCTGCCTTGCTTATCCTGAACGTCAAAGAATGCAGCCTTACCCATGATTCTCTTGCTCATGATACGACCTGCAATCGCTACCTCTTGATCTTCAAGTGCATCATAATTGTCCTTTATATCCTTACTGTGAGCAGTTACGTTATATGTCTCCTGCACAAATGGGTCTCTGCCCATCTCACGAAGTTCTTGCAGCTTATCTCTTCTAATCTGTCGCTGCTCGCTTATTTCTTCTGCAGTAAGCCCCAGCTGTTCCTGCTCAGGAGTCTTTACGTTGTCATTACTCATTGTTGTTCATAATCCTTTCTCGCGAATTATATAAATATATTGTCGTACATCGCAGAAAGTATCTTCGATGCACTTCTTGAACGGATTTTTACTTTCTAACGTCAAGAACTTTGTAATTAGCAGTTCCGTCTATTACCGGAAACTCTAGCACATCTCCTGCTCTAGCGCCTAACAGGTGCTGTCCCACCGCAGACGCATTTGAAAGTTTTCCGTTAAATGGATCTGCCTCTGTATTTCCTACAATCTTGTAAGTAACTTCTTCATCATATATCAAATCGTAAAGTGTTACTGTACGACCAGTAGCGATTACCCCTTCATCAGTTATCTCATCCTCATCTGCAATCTTAGCTGTACGAAGCATCGCTTCAATAGTGGTAATTCTTTCCTCTGTCTCTGCCTGTGCATCCTTTGCCGCATCGTACTCCGAGTTCTCAGAGATATCTCCGTATGAGATAGCCTCCTTAAGTCTCTCGGCATTTTCCTTTCTAGTTACAGTAACTAGATGATCGAGCTCTTTTTGGAGGGCTTCATATCCCTCTCTCGTCATTTCATTATCATGTGTTGCCATTGGTCTCTTACTCCTTTCAACCTTCTGTTATTAAATCTCGTATTTCTTTACATTTTCGCTTTCTGCTAGGTTAAGCAGTGCGGAATACTTCAGCCTAAATGTCATGATATCTCCGATTTTAACGTTGCCCTTTACATCCTCGACATCGACGATAGTGTGATCGCCTGATGCACCGATTACCGATGTCCCATCCATCTCAGGAATCAAATCGTCTATATCACCATAGTCAGCTCTACCTATTGCTAAAAGCGCTCTCATACGCATGCCTCTATCAACATACTCTCTCTTCTTACCAGCAGCATCTACCCCGAGCTCTCCCTGCGGATAGCTGGCCTTTACCTTAAGCTCTATAACCTCCGCTTTGAGCACGAAAGGGCACTCTAATTCATCCATAGCCTCAAGATTATAACATAATCTGACATCCTCTAGTGGACCAATTAAAGGACCAGCCCCAAGTCTCAGCATATTAATCTTCTCTGGCATGTATCCATGGTATACTCCGAGCAAGCTCGTTGTAGCCCCACCAGATACGTATTCTAGTTTTCTCCCAATCTCAGTTTCAACCCTCTCCGCTAATTTGGCGAGGGCGACCATCTTATCCTCTGTAGGAATTACAGAGCCATAGCACCCAAGATTAGTCCCTATACCAGCAAGTACAAGCCCATGCATCTCGTTCTCCACCTTGACAGCAGTCTCAACTAGTTCATCGAGATCAAAGAATCCTTCTCTAAGGTCACCAAGATCAGCCATCAGAATTACCTTATGAGTAACTCTCTTATCAAGTGCTATCTTATTTATCTCCTCTAATACAACGAGCTCGCTGTTTAGACTGATGTCTGCAATATCCACCATCTCGTCAATTTCTGATAGCATTGGGATTCTGATTAGAAGAAGTGGCACTCTTATACCATCCTCTTTAGCTCGTTTAAGTTGTTCAAGCCTAGATGATCCTATCAGCTTTGCTCCACCAGCCACGAAGTCTTCGGCAGCCGCAATTGACCCATTTGTAGCCTTAATTATGCCCGCTATTTGGATTCCCTGCTCACCGCACTTATCCGATAGTTTCTTTACGTTATTGACCAGCTTAGTCCTATCATGAAGGAGCGCCGGATATTTATATTCTGCCATATCAATCATCTCTCTTTCTATGACCACTTATTGTCTTCAACGAACCTTCTTATCTTCAGTCCCGTCGTCTTGTTGAAGTCTCTATCTCGGATGATCACGTGGTTAATTCTCTTGAAGAGAGGCATTGCTTCATTCTGCTTGTCAACAATGCGCTCTATATACTCCCTAACCTGTTCATCAGTCACATCTCCTCCGAGCTCCTCAAATAGCAGCTCCCTATTAGGCTTGATAGTCACATATATACCACGCTTCAGCTGATCATCATTATCCTCATCACCCCATACCATGCATTCTTCAATACACTCGTTCTTCATCAGGTAAAACTCGAGTTCTTCTGGGAAAACGTTCTTGCCATTAGCCGTGATGATGACATTCTTCTTACGTCCTGTAATATAGATGTAGTTCTTGTCATTCAGATATCCAAGATCACCGGTGTGGAACCATCCGTCCTTAATCACCTCGTCTGTGCCCTCTTGATTCTTATAGTATCCCATCATGATATTAGGTCCGCGGAAGCAAATCTCTCCAACTCCATCATAATCCTTATCTGCAATCATGCACTCCACAAACGGAAGTAGGTGACCTGCAGATGCATTATCGATGAGCTTTGGATCCTCTGGGTTCAGAGAAACCATTGGAGACGTCTCCGTCAGTCCATATCCCTGAACGGCGTTAATGCCAAGATCTCTATAGAAATCCATAATATCTCCATCAATCGCCGCACCGCCGACGATTAGCATCTTCATGCGGCCACCAAAAAGCTCGGTAATCTTTTTTGTCGCAGGTTTGCTCACATCTATTCCAATATGCTTGGTAAATCTATTTATCTTCATCAGAGCTTTAAGCTGTTTCTCTTTGCCGCTCTTCTTAATCTGTCTCGAAATCTTACTGTAGAAGTTTTCGTATATCAAGGGCACCGCTAGCATCAGGTGTGGTTTTACCTCCTGCAAATCCTTAACAATGTATTTGAGACCCTGGCAAAATGCTATCGTAGCTCCGCAGTACATCGACTCGATGAAAGTACACGTGCACTCGTAGGTGTGATGTATCGGAAGCACGGAGAAGAATATATCTCCTACCTCAATATTTAAGTACGTCTGTGCCACCATGACATTAGAGCAGATGTTCTTGTTATTAAGCATTACTCCCTTTGAAGTACCAGTAGTTCCAGATGTGAATAGTATAATCGCCATGTCGGTGTTTATGATTTCGGCATCTATAAAGCTTTTATCACCGGCTTTTACGAGTTCATATCCATGTTCCATCAGCTTGTGCCATGATAGGAGTCCTTTGTCGGCATTCTCGTGGCTATGCATTCCCACATTTATCACGAACTCAAGGGCGTTATCATCTCTTTCCTTTATTCGCTTAAAAATATCGTAATGCTTATCCATGGTGATGACCGCTGAGAGCTCTCCACTCGTAGTTAGCTGAGATAATTCTTCCTCGTTGAGCTCCTTATCGAGTGGTACGACTACACCTGTTCCACCAACTACTGCTAGATAGCTTTCTGCCCACTCATAGCAGTTCTTGCCAATTACACCGATGTGTTCCCCCTTTAGTCCAATCTCGATAAGTGCAGTTCCGAGAGCATTTACATCTGCTAGCACCTTGCTATAAGAAATCTCTTGGAAGGGTTCGTCCTTGTTGAACTTCTGCAGGAATAACGGTTTATCTCCATAAAGCTTCGCACTAGTCTCCAGTATATTCTTAATATCTGTAACCGGGCGTCGCCATGTATATTTAATCGCAGGATCTTTAGATTCTTTAATCGCATCCATAATAGCCTGCATATCTTCCATTTCTTTCGCCTTAATCTGACGGTATTCTTCTCTAATATCGCTATTATCTTCCACTTTAGAATCTACGTCCCTTCTCGAAGTCTCTGTCATCGAATTTGTAATCATAGTTTTCTTCCTCGAATCTCTTAATCTTAAGTGTCGTCGTCTTGATAAAGTCGTCTTCACGAATTTCAATTCTCTTTACACGCTTGAAAGGAGGCATCTTAGAATTCGCTTCATCGACGGCTTCCTTGATCTTTCGATACTTCTCTTCATCAGTCACACAGCCTGCATTTTCAAGAGCCGTGTAGTCAGGATACATGATTGCTGTACAAATCAGGTCACCCTTAACCTCTTCGTGCTTTCCGTAGACTATTACTTCGCTTATAAAGTCACTGAGTAACAGGTAATACTCTACCTCTTCTGGGAAAATATTTTTACCACCCTTAGTTACGATTACGTTTTTCTTGCGTCCCGTTATATAAAGGAATCCATCTTCGTCCAGATATCCATAGTCACCAGTATATAACCACCCATCCTTTATGATTTTAGCTGTATTCTCAGCATCCTTGTAATATCCCATCATCACAGATGGTCCCTTGCAGATTACTTCCCCAATACCGCTTTCATCGTCATCTACTATTCGTACCTCTGTACCAGGCATCGGCTTGCCAACCGAGGCAGCCTTTCCGTATCTGTCTTGATTTACCGCAATGATAGGCGAGTTTTCGGTCATACCGTATCCTTGCATCATAGGGATTCCCATAGCTTCAAATTCAGAAATTACATTTGGATCAATAGCTGCGCCTCCAGCTATGAGGATATATAAGCTTTCGCCAAATATGTCGTGAACTGCTTTGAAGAGTCTTTTGGTAACCATTTTTTTATTCCTAAGATCAAGTTTCATAGACATGTTAATTGCTCGTCTCAGCTTATCGGCATTTCCACTTTTCTCCGCTTTGGTCCAGATCTTTCTATATATATTTTCGAAAATCAGCGGAACTCCGAGCATAATGTTGCATTCAGCCTCTACAAAATTCTGCTGTATATATTTCAGCCCTTCACAAATCACGACAGTTGCACCCTGATAAAAACTCGTCATGACAGTGCAGGTCATCTCGTACACATGGTGCATCGGAAGCACATCGAGTACTCTGCCTCCATCTGGGATTTGTACGTATTTTGACATATTGAATACATTCTGAGAGAGATTTCGATGCGAAAGCATTACACCTTTCGCTAATCCAGTCGTTCCTGATGTAAACAGGATTGTAGATAGATCTTCTGCGTGAATCTCAGCATCTACATATTTGCGGTTGCCTTGAGCGATAAGCCCCTTTCCTTCTGCAACGAGTTGTTCCATAGTCATGAATCTCTCATCTACGAGAAATTCATCAATGTCATCTCCAGGTGCGGCCATGATGATAACTTTTTTAACTAGAGGTAGGTCTTCTAGTAATGATACTATCACGCCAGCAAGCTTCGTCGAAGCGAATATCGCTTCAACATCGGCACGCTGCAGTAAATTGGTAATTTCACCTTTTTCAAGGTTTCTATCTATAGGTACGATTACTCCTACACCACAAACGACAGCGTAATATGATAGTGCCCATCTATGCGAGTTGTCACCAATTACTGCTACTTTGCTTCCCTTGAATCCTCTCTCAATAAGCGCTGTACCAATTGCATTCTGCTCATTTTTGAACTCAGCATAAGTCATCGCTTTAAACGTTTCCTTGTGGTCATCCTTGTACATATACGCAGCTCTATCCGAAAATTTCAGAACAGAGTTATCTACTAGCTCTTTGAGCGTTTCGACATAGCTAACATCGTATAGTTGATTTTCATATTTCTTTTTATTCATATCTAATGCCCATGACCCTTTATATGTATGTCTCGAAAAGTGCACACACCAAGCAGTTATACTATTATTGTGTATCGTGAAATTTTATCATTTTTTGCGTTATATTGCAATGTTTGCAAGCCTATCATCAACGGTGCTATAATAATTCAATCAGGATTTTCTTCACTAATTACTTTTAGATAGAAGATAGGACAAGGAGAACGACAAATGGATTATTTACTGAATGTTGCAGGACTGGAGAGGCACCTTCCTCTATGCAAAGTTTCAGACGACTTATATATCGCGGCTTTCATCATGTTCAACGATGTTGAAGTTACCGTTGCATGTGCAAGAGAACTTCTTAAAAAAGCTCCTGATTTTGACGTAATCATTACTGCTGAGTCAAAAGGAATCCCACTAGCTTATGAAATGGCAAGACAAGCAGGCAATAAGCCTTATATCGTAGCACGCAAGGGTCCTAAGATTTATATGGAGGATCTTATAACTGTAAATGTTGACTCTATTACTACAGATCACATACAAACTCTGTGTGTTGGACGTACAGAGCGTAAGGTTATGGAGGACAAGAGAATATTAGTAGTTGATGATGTAATCAGTACTGGCGAGTCGTTAACTGCACTCGATAAGCTTGTAAACGCAGTTGGTGGGAATATCGTCGGCCAGATGTCCGTCCTTGCTGAAGGTGAGGCTGCTGATAGGAGAGATATTATTTTCCTTGAGAAACTGCCTCTATTTGATTCTAACGGGCAGGCTATATAATATTGTTTACCAAACATGTTGTAATATATTTTAAAAAACGGGTGTATACAAAAGCTATACACCCGTTTAATATTCATGCATTTTGTAATTTCAATATAGATTATCTAAGTTCTAAATTTTTCGCGTTATACCAATGAAAACCATTTTTCTTACAATAATTGTCAATTTCTTTTGCAAGTGAAGCATCCGCTCCGTATTCTAACAGATATACAGATAACCCGTTTTTCTTAACTCTCGAAAGATATTCTTTAAAATATCGTGTTTCTTTCACAGCTTGCTTTCCATAGCTCTTTCTTTCAAAATCTATGTCTGTGAATACAGTCTCTTGATTAATACCATCAAACAGAGTATTGGCTATTTTTTCATCCATACATCTCGAAACAAAAACATCTCCACCATTTATAAGAATTGAAAGTTTATACGACTTAAGCCCTTTCAGAATTGAACAAAGCCCCTGAAATGTGCTGTCTGTATGATAGTGATGATAAACATCTGCATTATCTATGAAAAACCCATCAAAGCCCATTTCGGAATACTTTTTACCGAGTTCATCGACAACAAATCTCTGCCACTCCGCATCAGATACATCCACCCATCGTTCATTAGGCCATTCCTTATATGTCCCAAGTGTTTTGTCTTTAAATCGGTCAAAATATGGACGATATTTCTCAATAGCACCAATATTTATATAACCATATACCTTTTTACCCGACTTGCGAAGCTCACTTATCTGATCGGTACTAAATTCAGATGGTTCAATTACTACAATCCGATAGTCACGCAGCCGTTCTTTCTGTTCGCTATTGATACCTAGAAAAACCCCGTATTCTCTTGATGGTTTTACTGCACAACCTGAAACAATGATAGACAGACAGATAATTATGTATAAACCAAAATATAATATTAAATTCAAACTTTTCTTTTTCATAAGGATACTTTAATTGTATTATACGTGTTTTACATGATTTTATGATGTATCTGAATTTTAACTATGACTTTATTGTACATGTCTCTTATTAAAGTTTCCAACCAATCGCTTCAGAGCGAGCTGACACAAAGTCTCTATATATTCCTTCATTCTTCATCAACTCTTCATGAGTACCCTGCTGTGCAATTTTGCCTTTATCAATAACGTATATTCTATCCGCATTACGCACAGTTTTGAGTCTATGTGCAATCATCAATATTGTCTTCTCTTTGGTAAGTTCCTTAATCGCAAGCATGAGTTCACGCTCGTTCTCAGGATCAACATTAGCTGTAGCCTCATCAAGTATAATGATTGGTGCATCTTTCATGATAGCACGAGCAATAGATATACGCTGCTTTTGACCACCTGAAAGGCTGGCACCTGCCTCTCCTAGAACTGTATCATATCCGTCCGGAAGTTTGCTTATAAAGTCATGGCAGCAAGCCCTTTTAGCTGCATCTATGACCATATCCATTGAAGCTTCAGGTTGGCCGAATCTGATATTATTGGCAATCGTATCATGGAACAAATATACGGACTGGAACACAAAGCTGAAGTTCTCCATAAGAGAGTTCATATTATATGCTCGAACATCTCTATTATCCAATTTGACCTGCCCTGAATGCACATCCCAAAATCTTGCTATAAGGTGACAAATCGTAGTCTTTCCGCTTCCAGATGGACCGACAAAGGCCGCCGTTGTTTTCTCCGGAATCGAAAGGCTTATATCATCAATAACCTTTCTAGTGTCATACGCAAAATCTACGTTTTCCATCTCAATATTCTGTGTTTCAGTCTCAATATGCTCTCCATCAATATCCATATTCTCGATAGCCAATACAGATTTCGCTTTATCAACAGAGATATCAACTGCACGAAGAAGAGACGAAAAGTTGCCGGCAGAATCAAGTGCAGCATACATCAAGAAGGATGCAATCATCATAACTATGGTGGTCGCAAGATCCATAGTGCCTGCAAAATAGAATCGCAAAGAGAGCATGCACATCATGACTCCCGTCATCTTAATAACCCAGCTCTGCAGTGAAACGAATGGCACAATTTTGAATTCCATGCGGATGTTTGCTTTAGATGCATCATCAATGCAAATATCCAGCTTTTTATTATTCTCTCCGATAAGTTTAAAATTCTTTGCTTCTGTAATACCCTGTATAAATTCCAGTACTTCACTAACCATCGCAGTATCCTTATCAAGCTTTTGCTTCGATACATCAACTGAATGTCGTTGTAGAAAAGAATTGATTACAAAGAATATAAGTAATCCGACAAGAGCTACTGCCCCTATTCTAAGGTCAAATATCAACAGCATAATTGTAATCAAGCAAGACTCAAGCGTACCTCCCAGCGTCAGCATTACAACACGTGTTGCAACGTCAGCCAGCAATTCCATAGTGTTAGTAGTTATACTTGTAATATTGCCAAGCGATGTCTCATTGAAATATCCCATGGGTACATAACGAAGATGTTCGGCTATCTCTATTCTCTTTCCTGCACAGGTTGTATATCCTGCAATTGTCTGCAGCATCTTGCTTCTCCGGGATACAATGCATTGAACCACCATTCCTACAACCAAAACTGCGAGCGACAGCATAATTGTTCTGTAAGTTACATCACCGCGAACTACACCTGTTACTAGAATATAGATTGCCGGAATCTTCATAGCTTGACCAACAGCCTCAATTACACCAAGAACTATAGCTTCATAATATCTTTTTTTATTTTCAGTTCCTGAGAACTCAAAGAATTTCATCAGAATTTTAAACATCAGACTCACCTCCGTCTACAGTATCTCTTGCCGATACGTGAGCAACCCACATTTTATTATAAAGCCCGTTTTTCTTGAGGAGTTGCTCGTGAGTACCGATATCATCAATATATCCATCATTCACTACGATTATTTGATCTGCATCAACTATGGTGGATAGTCTATGTGCTATGACGATAAGAGTTTTCCCTTTAATCATACTGGCAATTGAACGCTGTATAACCGCTTCGCTCTCCGGATCAGTGTAAGCTGTAGCTTCATCAAGAATAACAATTGGTGCGCCCTTGAGCATCGCTCTTGCTATAGAGATACGCTGCCTCTCACCACCGGAAAGGTGTCCTCCGGCATCGCCGACTATAGTGTCATATCCCTTTTCCAACCCCATGATAAAATCATGGCAGCCACAGCGTTTCGCCGCTTCGATGACATCTTCATCACTTGCACCTTTTCGTCCCATACGAATATTATCCATGACCGAACGATTGAACAGATAGTTATCCTGAGATACGTAAGCAATCTTTGTATTATAATCATCCCAGCTCATATCCTTGATATTAACTCCGCCAAAGGTAATCTCACCGCTATCTACGTCCCATAATGCTGAAATAAGCCTGGCAATCGTGGATTTACCTGACCCTGACGGACCTACAAGCGCATTTACGCTACCTTCTTTGATAGATAAATTTATCCCATGTAGTATTTCCGCACCTTCTTCATATGAGAATCTGACGTTTTTAATGACAATATCATTTCCCTCGGGTTGCCTGATTGTTTCTTTAGGTCGCTCCATCTCCTTACGATCAAGGATTTTCTGAACTTCGCCGAATACGATTTCTATCTTTGCCATATCATCTGTATATGACATAACAGTTATTAGTGGTGCCAGCATGCCCACAGAGAGGATGAGTACCGTGATAAGCTCTCCTGCCGTGATTGAACCATGCATGAAGAGAATCCCTCCAACTGGTATTATGGTTAGAATAGTTGTAGGTGTTATAGCCATACCAATTGTAAAAAATAGAATAGTAGCCTTCATCCAATCGATAAAGCAGTATGCACCGTCATGTGCAGCCTTCTCAAATTTTTCATAGGAGCTATCCGTCTTCCCAAACGCCTTGATTACCTCAATTCCGTTGATATATTCGACTGCAGTGTCATTGAGAATTTTTGTCTTTTCCACACAATCTGCCCAGCGACTTCCGGCGTTTCTGGTCATCATTCCCATACAGAAAGCTGCCACAGGCAGTGTCATAATACTTGCAATACCCAGTTTCCAATTAATGGTAAAGATATAAACAAGAACTGCTACCGGCGCAATGAGATTTGCGGTAAATTCCGGCACAATGTGCGCAAGTGTAGTTTCAAGGCTATCTACTCTCTCAACTATAATACTCTTTAGAGAACCCGACGGAATTCGTTTAACATCTCCCAACGGCATTCGAGTAAGTTTGAAACAGAGTGCTTTTCTTATGTCTCCTAGAACTGCAAAGGTTGCAGCGTGTGAAAAACCTGTAGATACAGAATGCAGCAACGCCCTTAAGGTCCACATAATAATCATCAATATAAAATAGTTCATATAGGCATTCCAATCCCTAACCCCATCTAGTAGTTTAACAACTATGCAGCTCATCAGGTAATATGGAAAGAGGGAACAAATTACTCCCAGCAAAGCGAATATCACGGATAAAATGTATTTACTTTTTCGTGTACTCGCAAATCGTTTGATTATAGCAAGCGCATTGCTGCCCTGACGTCCTGAAGAATCATTCATGTGTTTTCCTCCTTATCGTTAGATAGTTAAAATTGTTTGAAAATTGATAGTATATATTGATAAATGGGTGTTCGTAATCAATAGCCGCTCGTTAGTTAGTTTAGACTAACTTGAGTTTTCAAAAAAAGCGGTATCTTCGCATAGAAATATCCGCTTAAAAAATACCACCAAATAACTCCTGCCATCCCGCAGTATAAAATCTACGGATGAGCTCAAGCTGTACCTTAGCCTCTGAATAAGTCATATCGTGAACTATAAGCTCACGAAAAGCATTAAACATACTTGTCGCCATAATATGCTCGAATCTGTAATCGATATCCAGAAGTTCTTGAGTCTGTTCATTAACATCACTTCGGAGATCCACTTTGAATCTCTCAGTAGATTCAATTTCAATCTCAACTAATCGGTCTACAAAATCCGAAAACCTTGTTCCTTCTGATTTCAGGAGCATAAGTCTTACTTCTCTTAGATGATCATATGCATAATTTAACATCCAATGCATACAATCACGGGACACTTCGGTCATATCAGCTTTCTGTTCATCAAATTCTTTGCCGGCAAACGATTCTTGAACGTCTATATAGTGCTGCATCATGGCGTTATAATGCTCTCCAACTATATCCTCAAATAATTCCACCTTACTGGAATAATATCCATAAAATGCTCCTGTGGTCACCCCTGCATTTCTAACAATCTGACGCAAAGATGCTCCCTGATACCCGTTCTGCTCGAATTCATAAAGCGCAGCTTCTATAATCTTGTGCTTGGTTTGCAATTCATCTGTGGTGAAAGGCTTAGTATTCATATTGCTCCTGTAGTTAAACTATGTCATCATGTAACACTGTTATATAACACCGTTATATTATCAATTAATATGTATAATGTCAAGAAAAGATTGATGCTAAAATTGAAATTTAAAGTTCTGACTTCTTTCCATATCAGGTGTAAGTGTAGTAGAATTGAGTTAATCCATGATGTTGATTCCTTTCGTGAATTTTTTTGCTAACTTAATTCTATCAAATAATCTATCATGGATTACTTTTTTATTCAGGTGTTCAAGTTGATTTTACAATTTACCTTGAAAAGAAATGCCTATAATCCGTATATACACTTAATGCCGATTGAAAGGAATATAAAAGTATGAGAAGAAAAGATAGAGAAATCGTAGATCTTCATAAAATTGAACAAATACTGGCAAGAGCAAGATATTTGCATCTCGGAATGTTTGATGATGAATACCCTTATATTGTTTCGCTTAATTACGGATACAAACTAGACGGAAAGAAATTGACTTTTTATGTTCATTGTGCAAAAGAAGGGCATAAGCTGGATTGTCTTCAGAAAAACAACAGCGTTTTTGTTGAAATTGATTGTGGGGAAAAACTCATCATAGCAGACACTCCTTGCAAATATAGTGCGGAATATGCGAGTGTTATGTGCCGTGGCAGAGCGACGATTCTTCAGAATACTGAAGATAAATGTGAGGCGCTTCGCATTCTTATGAAATTACAATCCGGTGAGGAGCATGAAATCAATGAAAAAATGGCAGATGCGGTTACGGTAATTGAAATAAATATAGATTCCTATACTGCAAAATCCCATGTAGGAAAGCTGTAAAGGGACGGGCTTCAGCAATAGTTCAGTGTCTTGCATATCGAGTGTAAAACCGCTCGGGCTATTCCCACTTGCAGTAGCTCAGTGACTCGAACTTCGAGCTTCTGCACTTGTTCTCGTCTACTGACCCTTGCAGAGGGGCTACCAACAGTTAAGCCATCGTGCAAGCACTCGACTTAACTGGGTAGACGTAGCAATCGGTCTCAAGCCCGATTGCTACTCCCACTCAACTATCACATCATCCAGCTTTCGTTTAGGGACATAGTGCACCCTGTTTTCATCACGATAATAATCAGTTGATTCATCTTCTTCAATCTCAACTATCCTGATATCTTCGATTGATTTGCCTAATGCTATCACAAGTAGCGGTCTAAGATTTTCAGTCAGTCTTAGAACTTTAGCCATTTCCTTTGACGAAAAGTATCCTAATATGCAGGCTCCAAGACCCATCTCTGCAGCTGCTAAAGTTATGGATTGAGTGGCGATTCCCGCATCCGTGAGATACCCTGTTTCACTTTTACTGATATTTTTATCCTGACAGATAACTATGTATGCCATCGGTTCGGTGCCCGAGAAGGGGAGATGAAGTTCTGACAATTTTGCCGCGAATGATATCTGCCCGATTATTTTGTCTCTTCCTTCTGGAGTGTTTACAGTCACATATTTAAGTGGCTGCATATTAACACTTGATGCAGATAGTCTGGCACAGTCAACCATCCCACGGAGCTCTTCATTAGTTACTTCTCTTGAAATGTCGTAACCTCTTACACTTCTGTTTTTCTTAATTAAGTCCTTAATCATTATTTTCGCCCCTCTCCATGCACATAATTATATTTATTTCTTAATCATCGCTCACAGTACGCATTTCACGCACTAACTATATTCCTAATTGCTTTGATTAGCCTACCTGCATCTTTTAACGTTGGAACACGCAACCTGACACAGTTCTTACCGAGCGGTTCAAACTCGCTACCACTACAGGTCAAGATGTTCTCCTTCATTAGAAGCTTCTGTAGATCCACCTCTTCATTTATATGTCTTAATAGACAAATAGGCACTCTATCATCTGTTTCAGCCATGATTATTTTACTTCCGCACGCATCACGAAGTGCACCCTTGATAATGGTAAAGTCCGTTCCATGCTCTACAGGTTGGACGTCGTAATTGAGAATTGCAGCTGTTATCGCACGACTCATCTCATTCATCATATATGGATTACTTACCTTCTTGATGTATTTGACAAGCTCTTTGTTGGTGATAATATAGCCAGCTCTCGCCCCTGCAAGTCCGAACCCTTTGGAAAAAGTACGAACACTAATCATGTGATTATATTTTGGTCCGAGCATTACCGCTGATTCTTCTCGCGGGATAAAGTCTGCATAAGCTTCATCTATTATCGCATAAACTTTCAGCTCCTCGCACTTGCTAACTATGCGCTCAAGTTCAGCATTGGATAGAAACTGCCCTGTCGGATTGTTGGGATTATCAATGTATACGAACGAAGTATTGCTATCTATCGCAGCAATTAATCTATCCACGTCCTCTTTAAAATTATTCTTATCGCTCATAGCTATCCCCTGCACTTTCACGCCCATTATCCGCGAGTACTCGACCATGTCGGTAAATGTCGGCATAAACATGACTGCTTCAGCATCAGGTTTTGCAAAAACATTTACTAGAAGATTTAATGCCGAAACACTTCCGTCGGTCATAACAACATTTTCCGGCTCAATGAAAGCATAGTCTTGCCAGTACTTGACTACAGCTTCCTGTGCTTCTTCGCTATGCGGGTATTGATAAAGTCTGTTTACATCAAAACTATGGACAATATCCACAACTACATCAGGAAATCCGTAGGGATTTATGCCTAGACTACAATCTAAGGTATTCTCATCTGCAAGTGGTGTGTTATCTGCGTAACTCCTTATATCGGGCAGCAGTTCATCGCGAATCTTTGTTTTATCGATACTCATATTGGCGCCTCTCGTATTTTTGCTGTTAGTTATTATAAAGTGATAGTAGACACAAAGATCATTTATACTTATATTATATTGAATAAGATGTAAATTCAAAATAATTACTGCATATATAGATACAGACTAGTCTTAATTGAAATTTCAACATAGTCACCAGTATATAAATAAAAGAGACGCCTAACCGTGAATCATGTCATTGGCAAACTCAAAGGCCATTGATTTCAGTTATGTTAAGCGTCTTTTAATTTATAATTATTGTAAATAGATATTTATTCACTTATTCCACGATGGAGTTAAATATCATTTCTGCTTATCAAGCTTCGCCTGCAGTTTCTTACCCGCCTTGATTTCTTCCTTAGTCCAAGGTATCGCCTTGCACACTACAACATACCTGGCTTCATCAAAGTCATATGCACAAGTGCTGAGTGTAATAATCTTGTCATTCGTTGTCGCAGTAATGCCTGTGCTAATTTTAGATTTCTTTATTGAATAGTTAATAAATGCTTGTTTATCTGCTTGATTATTAAACGAATACTTGTACGCATCACTCGTAGCCGGAGTAATATATGACGAAATTATTTGCAGATGATACTTTTTATCAGGTGTAATAAGTTCAAAAGTCTTATGATCCTTGTAGTAGTCCGTCTCTTTTGTGTAACCTCTTAGCGATTTGAACATGCTGCCATCATGCATATGATGCCCGTAAATAATCGTATTGAAATCAGAGAAATCAGCACTGTTCCTATAATCCATAAAAATCGAACCGGAAACGCTATACTTCTTGTTAATGTCAGAGTGTAAGTACTGGTCATTATCTTTTCCGCGCATTATTGGATAGTTGATTATGGTATCTTTCTGGTAAATCCATCCAACTACATCAGGATTCAATTTCTTAAGTGCATCAAAATCTACAACACCCGTGAATTGATTAGGATCCACTTTTGCTTCCTTTGCAACCTGCTTAAATCCACTTCTTGAATGGTAGTATTTATAAAGTGCCGTTCCGACTTTGTATCCACTTACCACAATCACACAAACCAAGCAGAATATGATTACCCTAAATGCCCAGTCCATCGCACTATTTCTCTTGCTACTCTTGTTGGTCTTTTTGCTCATATTTTCCTTCTTATCCATTTTACTTTTCTTAGCCACCGTTATCTTATAAGTTTCTTTTGCTTCTAACTCACGAGTTTAAGGCACGTGGTCGCTTGCTTCAATGCCTTTATTTCAATGCCTTTATATTTATCACTTATCATAGTCATATCCCCTTCTGTATTAAATCTTATGAACACACCTCATGAAACTAAATTATATCATTGCAAAATATTGAACTCAATATCATGAAACGAACTGTATTATTAATAAGTATCATAACATTTTCATCACATTATTCTGTATAATGATATCAGCGCAAGTTTATTATAGCAATTTGCAAGCGATGATTTTGACGGTTCTGTGATTTACGTCATAGCGTACTTAATACATTTATATATGGAGAGTAGAAAATGGGCAAAGAAATTTTAAAACTTCAAAACGGTAGCGACATTCGAGGAATCGCTATGAACGGAGTTGAAGGTGAGGACGTAAACCTGACAAGGTACAATGCACTTGCAATTGGTGCGGCATTTGCACACTGGTTAGGCTTCAAGGTAGGGAAGAACTCATTCGACCTCAAGATATGCGTAGGAAGAGATCCTCGCATCACTGGTCCAGACCTAGCTGATGCACTCATGTCTGGCATGGCATATCTAGGTGTTCAAGTAAGCGATGCAGGTCTAGCTTCCACCCCGGCTATGTACATGTCGACAGTTATGCCGTTCTACGAATTTGATGGAGCAATAATGGTTACGGCGAGTCATCTGCCATTTAACAGAAACGGTTTCAAATTCTTTACCGCTGAAGGCGGACTCAACAAAGCAGATATAAAGGAAGTGCTCGAATACGCGGCAAGCGCACACATACTTCCCTTCGAATACAACGCTGAGAGCGTGAACCTAATGCAGATGTATGCTGCTCACCTCCGTTCGATGATCAGCACGGGAGTTGGTGGTGATTTAAGCAACATGAAAATTGTTGTAGATGCTGGAAATGGTGCTGGCGGTTTCTTTGCTAATAACGTCCTCGCCCCTCTTGGTGCGGATATCAGTGGCAGTCAGTTCCTTGATCCTGATGGTACTTTCCCTAACCACCAGCCAAACCCTGAGAACAAGGATGCTATGGAGTCGATTTGCAAACAGGTGCGCGAGACAGGCGCTGACCTCGGAATCATATTTGATACTGACGTTGACAGAAGTGCTGCTGTAACATCCGAGGGTAAGCCTATCAGCAGAAATGCCATCGTTGCTCTCGCAGCAGCAATCGGTGCAGATGATTATCCAGGTGGTACAGTCGTTACGGACAGCATCACTTCAAATGAACTGCACACATTTCTCGAAGATAAGCTCGGTTTAAAGCACCTCAGATACAAGAGAGGCTACAAAAACGTTATAAATAAGGCTATTGAACTATCAAAGGAAGGCGAAAATGCATTCCTCGCTATCGAGACTTCGGGCCACGCAGCTTACTCTGATAACTACTATCTAGATGACGGTGCTTTCCTTGCTGTTCAAACTATTATCAATGCGGCTAACCTCAAAAAGGAAGGCAAAGGCATTGAGCACATGATTGCAACCCTCGCCGAACCTGCTGAATCAGTAGAGATTAGATTTAATCTGACTACAGATAACTTTGGTGAAGTTGGAGATAAAATCCTCGAGGACATGAAAGCTTGGGTTGAGCAGAATGAAGGTCTATCGCTCGAGCTTCCTAACTACGAAGGAGTACGGATTAACTATAGCCTTGATGGTCATGATGGTTGGTTCCTGCTTAGGAAGTCACTTCACGACCCTGTGATGCCGCTTAATATTGAGTCTGTCAGCGAGGGCGGAGTAAAAATAGCACTTTCACTCATCAAGAAATTTCTCGAAGGTAGAGAAGGAATAGATATTTCCGTACTCAGCTAAATTTACATTTTTATAAAACTAAGTTCAAGCAATCTTCACAACATGCAAAAGCAAGAGCTCCGAAGTTAACTTCAGAGCTCTTTTATTGTTATTCTTTTATAAGTCTCTCTACTACGATATTATACCCATCAATGTCTACAGCTTTAACTTCTGTATCTTTAGGAATAACCTCTCTACCGAGAGCATGTAGCACCTCGCCGCCAAAATCCACTTTACCTTTAAGCTTCAAATCGTCTACTGTTCTTCCAATATGACCTACATACCTTTGTTTTATTTCTTCTCTATGCTTAGTCGTAATATTGCTTACTATTGTAAATATAATAATGAATATCATCGCAATGACTGCAGTTACAGCTGGCGAAAGACGTAAGAGCGATGTTCCAATGGCTGCTTCAAAAACTGCATTGGCATTAGATCCCGCGCTCTGACATCTCCCATACCAAAATGGCAGATGACTTCGCCTCTCAACGATATAGACAACTATCGCGTATAAACACATGAATATACCAAATCCCGTGAGGACTATGTCTAAGCCCGATACATATGCATTTTTACTCTCATTGCCATAAGTATCCATATAAGATTCAACAAAAAGTTCATATAATCCTCCTATAGCTAATCTGAACATTATCGTTAGCAAAATTAATGGAATAATCTGCCTCAGAGGGATATGATTTTTTATATAAGTTATAACCTTTTTCATTTCATCCTCCTTTCATGGGTATGGTATCTGGCACTTTTATGTAATCACACACAGGTTCCTTCGCCGCATTTATCGCTCTTACCATAAGAACGATTGTGGGCTGATACTCTGTCATCGTCATAATTGCTGTGCTATTTATATGGTTATGATATCACTTTAATATCATATGTCAACGTATTCTCTTGTATAAATAATGTACATTCTTAGCACGTGGTTCTCCGTACCTTGATAGCTAAAATAATTAATTACCACTAAAAAAGCGAGATGCAGATAGTCTACATCTCGCTAGTTTCTTATTAGATTGTTATGCCCAAGCTCTTACTCTGCCATCTGGGCGAGCATCTCAGCATCCTTGGCACGTTGCTGTTCGATATTCTCTTTCAGCATCATGTCCTTAACCTTCATGAGTCTTGTCTGATTACCTCTCTCGTTCTCATCAAGTTTCATCTTGATATACTTGATGGTCTCCTGGTAGTTTGGTATCTTGACATACTCAAGAGCATTAACACGTCTTCTGGTCTTCTCAATCTCGTCAGCTATGAGCATAGCTTCCTTCTCCATTCCTGCAAGTTGAAGCAGTTTAGGAAATAGAATCGACAACTTTTCAATAGACTTATCGAGTTCTCCTGATGTGGTCGCGAATCCGTAAGGATACACGCTTCCAGTCTGCGTATTCTCCTGCTCAAAGTCGAAAGACGGAACATCGATACTCATTACGTTTTTCTCTGTCGCAACGAGTTTAACGCTCTGCTTAGGGTACATTAAAGCTTCTTCCAGCATCTCTGGTGTCATTACAGCACGCGCTACAGAGAAACTTCCATATACCTCTTCAAGCATTGGCTCCACCTCTTCACGAAGTGCCTTAATCTCTCTAGCGAGATCGAGAAAGATTCGCATAAGCTCATCTCTCTTATCCTTCATGAGCTTGTGACCTTTGATAGCTACCTTGAGTTGCCCTTTAAGCTTAGACATGACCATTCTAGTTGGATTAACATTTAGTCTTGCCATAAGATCATCCCTTTCTTACTGAGCTACTTCTGCTCATAAAATTCATCGAGGTACTCTTTCTTTACACGTTTGAGCTCTGATCTAGGCATAGTTCTGAGAAGCTCCCAGCCAACGTCTAGTGTTTCCTCAATGGATCTATCCTTCTCGTATCCCTGAGATACGTACTTGTTCTCAAATTCATCGGCAAACTTTGCATAAAGCTTATCAACATCGCTGAGCGCAGCTTCACCGAGAATAGCCATGAGCTCCTTACACTCCTTACCTCTTGCATAGATAGCAAAGAGCTGATTCAGTACGTCTGCATGATCCTTACGAGTCTTGCCTTCACCGATACCCTTATCCTTCAGACGTGATAGCGACGGTAGTACATCGATTGGTGGTGTAACACCCTTTCTATATAGGTCTCTAGATAGGATAATCTGTCCCTCTGTGATATATCCTGTAAGGTCAGGAATTGGGTGAGTGATATCATCCTCAGGCATCGATACGATTGGAATCATAGTGATTGAACCATCAATTCCCTTCTTTTTACCAGCTCTCTCATACATTGTAGCAAGGTCAGTATACAGATATCCTGGATAACCACGACGTCCTGGAACTTCTTTACGAGCAGCGGAAACCTCACGAAGAGATTCAGCGTAGTTCGTAATATCTGTGATGATAACGAGAACATGCATGTTCTGCTCAAATGCTAGGTACTCAGCTGCAGTGAGCGCCATACGAGGCGTCGCAATACGTTCTACAGCAGGGTCATTAGCGAGATTGAGGAACATTACTGAACGGTCGATAGCTCCACTCTTGCGGAAGTCTGTCATGAAGAACTCAGCTTCCTCGTAAGTGATACCTACGGCGGCGAACACTACAGCGAACTTACTGTCGGTACCACGAACCTTAGCCTGTCTTGCAATCTGAGCTGCGAGATTTGCATGAGGAAGCCCTGATCCTGAGAATATAGGAAGCTTCTGTCCTCTTACTAGGGTGTTAAGTCCGTCTATAGCGGATACACCTGTCTGAATGAACTCAGATGGATACTCTCTCGCAGCCGGATTCATAGCGAGTCCGTTAATGTCAAGGTACTCTTCAGGAATAATTTCAGCACCACCATCTATAGGTCTGCCCATTCCGTCAAATACTCTTCCGAGCATATCTAGAGATACACCCAGCTGATTTCCGTGACCTAGGAATCTCACCTTACTTTCTTTGAGGTTCATTCCTGCGGAGTTTTCAAATAACTGTACAACAGCATCTGTTCCGTTAAGCTCGAGAACCTTGCAGTGTCTTAGCTCGCCATTTGCAAGCTCGATCTCACCTAGTTCATCGTAGCCTACATCTTCTACACCTTTAACAACCATCAAAGGGCCGGCTACTTCAGAAATAGTCTTATATTCTCTAATCATTCATTTCACCTGCCTTCTTAATAAGCTCTTCTATAGAAGCCTCTAGCTTGCCTACAAGTGCAGCATACTCTCTATCTACCTCATCCTCTTCGAGGTATTTAAATCTTCCTATATCCTCTCTTAGAGGAAGTGAAGTGATTGCCTTAAAGTCGGCATGCTCATGAAGTCCCATTAGTCCTTCATCATAGTAACGCAGAATCAGGTCTAGAAGCTTAAACTGCTTATTCGTAGATGTAAATGTATCAACTTCGTGGAACGCATTCTGGTGCAAATAATCCTCACGAATCATCTTGCAGACTTCAAGCTTTAGCTGATCTTCCTTAGAGAGACCGTCTACTCCGACTAACTGTACAATTTCGTTCAGTTCATCTTCTTCCTGAAGCAGCTTGAGAGCTCTTGCTCTATGATTTGGGAATTCCTTGTTAACATGCTCTGCAAACCATACGTTAAGTCTATCTGCGTATAGCGAATAACTGTTTAGCCAGTTGATTGCTGGGAAGTGTCTAGCGTGTGCTAAGTTAGCATCTAGTCCCCAGAATACCTTTACGATACGAAGTGTAGCCTGTGATACTGGCTCGGAAATATCTCCTCCTGGAGGCGATACAGCTCCGATTGCGGATAGCGCTCCAACTCTTCCCTCGCTTCCAAGGCATACAACCTTACCAGCTCTCTCGTAGAACTGTGCAAGTCTGGATGCTAGGTAAGCTGGGTATCCTTCTTCACCAGGCATTTCCTCAAGACGACCGGACATCTCTCTTAGAGCCTCAGCCCATCTCGATGTTGAGTCAGCCATGAGAGCTACTGAATAACCCATATCTCTGAAGTACTCAGCAATTGTGATTCCTGTATATACGGATGCTTCTCTTGCAGCTACCGGCATGTCGGAAGTGTTAGCGATGAGGACAGTTCTTCTCATCAGAGATTCACCCGTCTTAGGGTCAACGAGCTCTGGGAACTCATTGAGTACGTCAGTCATCTCGTTTCCGCGCTCTCCGCATCCGATATAAACTACAATGTCTGCATCTGCCCACTTAGCTAACTGATGCTGTACTACTGTCTTTCCTGAACCGAAAGGTCCCGGAACGGCAGCTACACCACCCTTTGCGATTGGGAACATTGTGTCGATTACTCTCTGTCCTGTAATCAGTGGCTCTTCAGGAGAAAGCTTTTCCTTGTAAGGGCGCTCAACTCTTACTGGCCATCTCTGCATCATCTTAACTTCGATGTCTTTTCCAGATGTATCCTCGATAACTGCTACAGTCTCATCTACTGTAAAGCTACCGCTTTCGATGCTCTTAACCTTACCGCTAACCTTGTAAGGAACCATAATTCTCTGTGTTACAGCGATAGTCTCCTTAACTGTACCGAGAACTTCTCCTGCTGAAACCTCGTCTCCAACCTTTGCAACTGGAATGAAATCCCATTTCTTGTCACGATCAAGCGCTGGCTCCGATACGCCTCTAGCGATATTGGTACCTGTCTTCTCGAGAAGCACAGATAGCGGTCTCTGAATTCCATCGTAAATAGTCTCAATAAGTCCCGGTCCGAGTTCTACAGACAGCGGTGCTCCAGTCGAATAAACTGGCTCACCTGGCTGTAGACCAGCGGTTTCCTCATATACCTGAATCGAAGCATTTCCACCGCGCATCTCGATAATTTCTCCAGTAAGGCCCTGATTTCCGACCTTAACTACGTCATACATATCTGCGTCGCTCATGCCCGAAGCAACTACTAGAGGTCCGGATATCTTAACGATTTTACCTTGTTCCATGATTACCTCCATTATTTATCGCCAAATAGTATGTCTGCACCAACAGCCTTCTCAACAGCTCTCTTGACGTTGTTAAGACCTGCGCCATAGCTCCCGTCGCTTCCAGGAATTGGAACTATTGCTGGAATACGAAGGGTTTCATATTTTGCGATTTCATTACCTATTTCTTTATAATACTTTTCAGTGATGTAGATGATTCCATAATCATCCTTTACGATACTATGCAATTTATCTGCAGCTTCTTCCTTGTTTCTACAAGTGAATGCATCAAGCCCAAAGACCTTGAAGCCTAGCACACTATCGGCATCACCGATAATACCAATCTTACTCATAAGTCTCCCTCAGTCTTTCTCTAATTAATTCTGGGCTCATCTTGGCTAGCTTACCAGCAAGCACTATGCGGATAGCCTTAATCTCATTTTGCCTAGCTACGAGATAAGCAACAAGTGGCTCAAGGCCAAATGTCAATGTCTTAGCTTCCCTGCTATATTCCACAAGAAGGTTATCGCAAATCTTCTCAAGCAGTGTAAAATCACCGCTATTATCGATTTGTTCCCCTCCTTCGCTTACCGCTTTTGCAATATCATAAGCCTGAAATTTCTCAGCTGCTTGCTTGAAGTCATCTTCATAGCTGCCTAGGAATATCTGCACATCTACCGTTCCGCCAGGGATAAATACATTTTCAAAGTATTTCCAAGGCTGACCCATCTTCTTGACTCTCGCAAAGGTCTTTAAATTAATGGTATCAATCCAAAGGGCTACATATCCCTTAACATAGCTGTTCTTCGAATGCTCGGCCGCTTCGATTATATCAGCAAAGCAGTACTTGTCACAGACAAAGTCAATCATTTGCGGATCATTAGTACGAGCATGAACATCTACCGCTTCAGCAAGTGCGCTCGCCATATTCTCTGTGAGATTCATAGTTGCACGCTCCTTGACACTCTTAGCCATATCGCTCGCACTGATAGTTCCGCTATCCATGAGCAGTTCAGCCCTATCAACGCCCAGAGATTCCGACTTGAGTAGTACCTTTAAATTGTGGTAGTCGGCAGGGTAGCAGAATATGCTTAGTGCCGCGTTGTTCTTGCTTAGTTCTTTCACCTCAGCGAAGAACGAGGCTTCTGCTTCCTTAAGCACTTCCTGATAATTTGTCGCAGTTAAAGCGTTACCTTCTGAACCATAACCAGCATCTTGCAGAACTTTGCATATATCGTCGATATTTTTAGACTCTGTCATATTGCGTAATTGCTCACTTGAAAGCAACTTGCCTTCTTGGCTTCTCACATATGAGCTCGCATATACGAAATCAGTTCCCAAAATATGCCTCCTTTCTGGTTAAAACGGTTACTTGAATAGAATTCCAGCAACCTCTGCGGTCAACTCTTCTCTTGCATTTGATAATAGCTTCTCTAGAGAAGCATTGTAGGATATTTTACCTCTTCTAAGTATACATCCACCTTCAATATCAACGGTCTCGTCACTTAGTGTAAGCGCTGTTCCTTTGAACAGGTTCACGAGATCCGCACCTATTCTATCTCTATCTGATTTGTTGAGCAGAACCTCTCCACCTTCTTGCTGATATGCGCCGAGCTGTCTGCAGATAAACTTAACATACTCTTCGGTTTCTAGGTTAAGAATCATATCAACTGCTTCTTTGTAGCACTCATCAATAACTGACTGCTTAGCAGCGAGCTTCATCTTGCGCGCATCGAGGTCTGCAACCGACTGTCTTCTGCTAACTAAAACTTCAGCATCATTTTTAGCTCTATCCTCGTAGCTTTGTAGGAGCTCATCTGCCTCTATCTGTGCTTTTTTGAGGATTTCTGTCTTAACTGCTTCTGCTTCGCTTCTCTGACTGTCGGAATAAGCCTGAGCCTCTCTTAGGATTCGCTCAGTTATAGACTCTATACTCATTCTTACCGTCCCTTTCTATAAGCTAGTTACAACGATTTGTGTGCGATTAACCAATCTGAACGCCGTTGTACATGAGGAACGAGATGATGAATGCTAGGATAGCGTATGTCTCTACCATTACTGCATAGATGATAGCGTTACCTAGAGCTCCATCTTTCTTGGAGATAAGCTGCATACCAGCAGCTGCTGCTCTACCCTGTGTATATCCAGATACGATACCTACAACTCCGATTGGAACTCCTGCGAATAGGAACGCAAGTCCCTGTGTAGTCGAAACACTTACTAGGTTGCCACCGAGAATTCCAATCTTGGTAAGAATCAGGATAGCGATAACCATTCCGTAAATACCCTGTGTTCCAGGAAGAGCCTGAAGTACAAGTGTTGAACCAAAGCTCACCTTGTCACCAGACATTACACCGTCAGCTGCCTCACCAGCAATACCAACACCAATAGCACTACCTACACCCGCGATTGTAGCGATTGCTGCACCTAGTACAGCTAAAGTTAGACCTAAACTCATTATTTTGCCTCCTTAATTACATTAATATACTTCGTATCCCTGCTTAGCGGTTCAAATGCTTTACCTTCACCTTCGTAGAATCTACCGAAGAACTCTACGTACTGAAGTCTGCAGGAGTGAACAAATGCTCCAAGAGCGTTGATTCCAAAGTTTAGCGTGTGTCCAAGAATTCCTATTACTAGGAACATAACCACTCCAACTACACTTTTGCCTCCCATCGAAGCCAAGAAGTTAAATACCTGTGCAATCGATGTTGAAGCTAGACCTAGTCCGAGAAGTCTCGAATACGAGAGTATATCGGATAAATTTCCTGTCAACCCACTATAGATATCCCAAATACCAAGTCCTTTCGTAATCCCCTTATTGGTTATGAACGGTAGAATTATTGCTGCTACAAGACCAACAATTGCCATAATCTTTCCAATACCTGGCGCTCCAGAGGCAATCTTGTTTCCAAACAGCATCAATATGATTCCCGCAACTATGAGATACCATGCAAATACATCTTTACATGCATCCAGGAATTTCCCATCCCTTATCTCTTCATAAGCCTTGATTCCCATGCCGACGAATAGATGTACAACACCTAGTCCGCACGAGAACACCAGGAATATCATCGGTGATTTCGCTGGATCTAGCCATAACGGATTGATGACAACTGTCTTTCCGAAGAATGTCTTTGCGACTACAGGGATGAGGTCTCCGAAGAAGCTTCCGAACATTACCCCCCAAAATATACTGGAGATTCCGCTGTAGAAGAGTACTTTCAGAAGCTTATATGCGCCTCCCTCGTACAGCTTATTCTTCTTAAGTGCATATACCGACATAACGCATAATATGATTCCATATCCCACATCTCCAAACATGATTCCGAAGAAGATGATATAGAAAATCGAGAATATCGATGTCGGATCAATCTCTTTCCAGTTAGGTAACGAATACATCTCCGTGATAAATTCAATAGGTGCAAAGAACTTTTTGTTCTGTAGGCGTACCGGCACCTCATCCTCTTCATCAGGATCTGTCAGTTCGTACCAACATGTGTATTTTTCTAGCAATTTCTCAACCTTGCTAGAAGCGAATTTTGGTGTCCATCCATCAAAGGTGAACGTCTCATCTGTAGTGAGAAGTCTGCTGCGCACGAATGCTTTATCACGACCAACTACCATGATGTCATGGTAACATTCGACGTCGGTCCTGGAACACTCCATCTCTTTGACATTGAGCTCAAGAGTCTCTCTCTCGCTATTAGCATCTACAACGGCCTGCTCGGCTCTGGTGATATTCTCTTCTACAGTACCCTTGAGTTCAGCAATTGGAGCGAGTGTAAAGCCAAAGTGCTTGATTATCTCAAGAGCTGCATCTTCATCGTCTCTAAAATACCACACGCTGACATACATCTGTTCTTTGTCCTTGTTAACACACTGTACTACCGAAGGTAATCCAGCAGCTTCCAGTTCATTTTCGACTTCTTGAACATCCGTATTCAGTGGCATAAGCCCGATGCGTATGCTTAGACATTCTGTTTCTGTGAGCTCAATTGGAAGCTTGTATGCTCTCCAAGGTTCAAGCGATAGCTTGAGCACCTCTGCCGAGTTCGCTTTATTGTAAGCATCGGCAATTGCACTGCCATACCCATTTAAGCGATGTACTTCCTCCTCGAACTCCTTCTCTTTGCCTAAAATCTCACTATACTCTGCTTCTGTCACAACCCTGCGGGCTGGGAACATTGGCTTCTTGCTATCGTCATACCTATCTAACAAAGATAGTGCTGAGTTAGCATCGGAGATTTTCTTGTCGAATTCTGCCAAAGTGGCTTCATCGCCATCCTTTACCACAAGGTTCTTCCACTCTTCGCTTTGAAGCTTGTCTTCAGGCTTAGCGACTTCGACAACGCCGAGATCCATGAGCTCCTTAATCACTGCTTGCTTCTCATCATTCATACCTATGACGGACAACTTTTTCATTTTAATCGTTGCCATAAGTACCCACTACCTTTCCGACGATTGCTGAAGCTGCTTGTGAGAGATTCTCTCTAGCTGATGCTTTAAGTCGCTCGCACAAAACAGCTTCTGAATCTATCTTCTTCTGATATGACTCCTCTGCTTTAGTTTCGGCGAATGCAATTGCAGCCTTGTAAGTTTCGGTGCCTTTTTTTTCGGCATCTTCAAGTAGAACCTTAGATTCTTTCTTACCGTCAGCTATAATCTGAGCTGCAGCTTCTTCAGATGATTTTTTAATCTGTGCTGCTTTAGCCTCAGCTTCTCTAACCTTTTCAATATCTGCTATCGACATAAGCGTTATCCTTTCTGTCCCGTAAAATCAGCCAAAAGGCCTAAAATCATATAGGACGTGTTTAGTTTGAATTATATCACTCATTAAAATTCTTTACAAACCAGCAAAGGGCAAAAAAACAAGGCTTCGACTTGTCAAAGCCTTGTCATGGAATATAATGCAACCTGTTTTTACACAAATTTTTATCTATTTAATTATATTCTAATCTAAAAGAAATATACCAGCGGTTATAAACGAAAACCCTACCATAAGTACGATCATCACTATAGCCATAATTCTCGCCATTTTTTCCTTACGATTTCTGTGTGGTCTATCTGCCTTAAATGCATGCTCTAAATTATGCTCATCTACTGTATTACCAGCTTTATTATGTTTCTTATTCATCCGAACACCTCCATATTTTATCATTATGCCATATATAGCATTTAGTTATATATATTGTATGCATATAAATTAAACTATTTTTTATCATTATCATTAATATTTTCCATCATCTGCTGTTTATGTTCTTCAAAAAAAACAAGTGCAAAATCCCTAAATTTTTTAGCAGCAGGTGAAATTCTTTCAGCTTCAGGCACTGCAATACCTATCTGTACATTGTAACTCGGCGAAATTGGTAGTGCCGTGACTTTTCCATGCCACTGATTTATTGAAACACCATTAACAGTAGTGACCCCTAATCCTGCTTCAACCATTGAATATGCGGCGAAAGCATCTGAGGTTTTGTACCTAATAGTGGGATTGATATCATACGACTTGAACATCAAAGAGCCGTCGCTCTCTCTACCAGGATATAAATCTATATAACTATCATCGTATATCCTATGTAGGTCATAAACACCCTCGGCAACTGCAGGATGGTTATCTGGTACCCAAATATAAAATGGGTCATCTATGAGATGTATCCATTCGCAAGTTCCCTCGCGGTAGCTTATAAGACAAAAGTCTAGTTCATCACGTTCAAGTTCAGCCATGAGAGCAGAGCTCCTTCCTGCTGTAACGTCAACCGCAATACCGGGATACTCTGCACAAAACTCCTTGATCAGATCTGTAAGGAATTTGTAATATGTAGAGTATGCTGTAGCGACACGAACCTCACCTGTTATAACACCACTAATTTCTGCAATTTTTTGCTCCAAATGATTGGCAGAGTTAGCTAGAGATACGAAGCTGGGCAGAATCTGCTTGCACTCTTGCGTTGGAGAGATGCCATTTCTATTTCTATTTATAAGGCGCATCCCTGTCTCTTCCTCCAATGATGCCATCATACGGCTGATGCCTGAGGGAGTGTATCCGAGCTCCATAGCCGCCGAGGACATGTTCCCTAGCTCAATGGCACGAAGAAGTGCTTTAACTTTCTCTACTTCCATTTTATCTCCTCATTTCAATCTTAAAATCATAACTTCTTTAAAGACTCAGTCACATTATGATATTTTATCACAATAAACTTGATTATTTAGCGATATTATCAAAATAGATTTTTTATTATAATTTAATCACATCAGTTTACATTAAGAAAGTGGGGATCCGAAGTGGATACGAAGAGAAAAAACCGTGCGATGATACTGCTGTTTACAGTAATTTCACTGCGTGCAACCTCGCTCTTATTTGCAACAACGGGTTTATCATATATGGGGCCGCTCACATTGAACGGCTACCGCTTCCCACTTGCTGCTATTATCTTACTCATTATATTCCGTAAAGATATTAAGAAAGTAGACAAACAACTTATTATCCACGGTTCGATAATTGGTTTTTTCTTCTTGCTGACGATGACTACGGAATTGATCGGACTCAAGTTAACAAATTCTTCGACTACATCATTTCTAGAGAATACAGCGATTATATTCGTTCCATTAGCGGATGCGCTGTTAGTTAGAAGAGTTCCTAGTCCATCCTCAATTCTAAGTGCTTTGGTTGCACTGTCTGGCGTTGGATTTCTAACGCTTAAGGATGGTCATATAGGACTCACTTTCGGAGAATTCATGTGCATACTCAGCGCACTAGTGTACACATGTGCAGTGGTCGCTACCGATAGATTCTCTAAGCGCGATGATCCGTTCATGCTTGGAATAGTCCAGGTTGCATTTATAGGCGCTTCATCATTTATTCTGGCTATGATTGTCGAAGGGCCAAGCTTTCCTGTTGTACCTAAAGCATGGGGAGTGATAATATTTCTAGCAATAGTGTGCACCTGCTTTGGTTTCACACTTCAGCCGGTTGCACAGAGCAAATTATCTGCATCTATATCAGGGCTATTTTGCGCATTCAATCCGCTTGTCACTGCGATACTCGGATATACATTTCTAGGCGAGAGACTAGGTACCACTGGTATGATTGGTGGAATTCTTATTCTCACCAGCATAGTCATCCCGGCAGTAGCCCCTTTGATAAAGAAGCCACAGCTGGCTAGATAAATTAGTTTACGACATTATGAGACATCCCTATCCCTCATAATGTTCGCAAAGTATAAAGTAAAAAGTACAAGAAGACCTCCGCTTAAACGGAGGTCTTCTTGTATGGTAATTTATTTCTGTGTTAATTACATTATTACATATTACATTGATTTTGTTATTAGATACAATCTCTCGACCAGAAAACTCACTTGTGGTAAGTCTCACCACTATTAATCTTAAAAGCTCGATATATCTGTTCAAGAAGCATGATTCTTGCCATCTGATGAGGGAATGTAAGCTTTGAAAACGATAATCCGTAGTTCGCTCTTTTTTTAACTTTATCTGAGAGCCCAAGGCTACCACCGATGATGAAGTCAACAGTAGAAGACTTGGTGTCAAACGTACACTGAATTTTTTTAGCTAGCTCCACAGAATCAAGCTGTTCACCTTCCACCTCCATAGCAATCACATAGTCATCTTCCTTTATCCTGCCAAGGATGTTCTGTCCCTCGCGAATGAGCACTGCATCCTCATCAGTTGGAGATGGGTTTGCAGGAAGCTTACTCTCTTTGAGTTCTACAATCTCAATATTCGCATATCCTGATATTCGCTTGCTATACTCTGCTGCAGCTGCAGTCCAGTACTTTTCTTTTAGCTTTCCTATACAAATTATTCTTACTTTCATATAACTTCCTATGATCAGACTATCTAATAACTACATTGTCGTTAACTTGTCCTTGTCCGCTACCTTGAGCGTAAAATCATTTCCTTGGCGCAGATTATTTTCATGCAAAATGTTCTTAACAGTTAGCAATGCCGTATCCGGGGTGTTGTTGTGGGTGCTCAAATGCGCGAGCATTATTCGCTGCTCTGAACTTACGAGTCCTGATTCTTTTCTCGCAAGCAACCCCCTAGTGAGTGCAATTCCGCTTGTCACATTTGAAAGATGTCCATATTCTCCGAGTATACGTTGCTTTAATGAATACGGATAATCCCCCACCTGCAGGATACTCTCCTCATGATTTGCTTCGAACACTATAGCATCTGCGCGAGTAAGTTCTTCAGCAATCTCATCTGTAACTATACCTGTATCAGTTGCAACTGAAAGCTGCTCTCCATCTTCGATAAAGCTAAAGCCTACTGGTTCGCTGGCATCATGAGAAAGCGAAAAAGCCTTAATGCATATATCTCCAATTCTTACCATATCCTGTGCAGCTATGCGTGTTAGCTGCTCTGGTTTTACATATTCAAACTTATCACAGTTATATATCGTTCCTCGAGATGTGTAGACTTTCGCATAAATACAAGCTTTTGCGATGGCTCTTATGCTTTTGACATGATCAGTGTGTTCATGCGTAACGAACACCCCCTGGATATCTTCCGCGCTCAGCATGCACTCAGCAAGCCCTTCCTTGATTCGCTTTGCTGTGAGACCAACATCAAGTAGCAACCTCGTTTTTCCATCTGAAACGATATACGCATTACCAGAGCTGCTGCTTCCGATAGATGCTATCTTTAATTTACCCATTTACTTCCCTATACTTGTTTCCTCTATATGTTACATCAAATCTGCAGATTGAACTGTATCTACAGTATGTGCATTCTCCTTTGGTGTCACTTGCAGTGCGTTTTTTTGTCGGAGATATGCTCACATCTCCAGCTACAATCTGCTCACTGATATCGTGAATCGACTGGCATACGTCATGTTCTATGCTCTCGAATAAATCTCTCGCTATAATCATCTTCTTATTGCCGAGCAGTGAACTTGGCATCTCGTCAATGACATCCTTTTCATCGACACATAACCCATTTAAAATCAAGCCTTTCTTGAGCTCGTTATCCACCACCTCCGAAGCATCCTTCGAGCCTTCTACATTCACCGAAACGTCCTTGATATTGTAGTAGAACACCCCGGCAGGCTTCCTTTCCTCAGACTTAGCGCCCTGCATGTACACCATGAGCTGCATCTTGTATCCACACCTCATCTGTTCTATATCAACCTTATCGGAGCCAGTCTTGTAGTCGATTATTCTTATATCGCCGCCTTCAAACACATCGACCCTATCGATTTTTCCCTCTATAAAAATTTTCTTACCATCAATCTCGAGTTCAATAGGAGCAAAAAGCTTACCTCTCTTAAATTCCTCTTCAAAATAGGACAACTTGACCTTACCCATTCTCATCTGTTCTGCGAGATTCCCCACTACGCGCGCGCACACTTTTGCGACTCTCTCAAGTCTATACTGTTCACGACCATCGGAGGTAAAGAGGCCATCGCGATAGTCTCCGGCGATTTCTGTCAGGGTGTCGCTTACAAGATTCTCCAATTCATCATCGGTAATTTTACCCCATAGTCCCTCAGTTTCAAGTTTCTTGGAAACCTTCATAATGCATTCGTGGTATATGTCTCCTATCTCACGAGAAGAGCCGATAAATTCACGATCTTCTCTAGGTCTTAAACCATATGACACAAAATGCTTGAATGGGCAGTGATTAAAGCTCTCGATTCTAGTCGGCGAGAATGAAAACTCACCATTTCCTCTTGAGAACAGCTTCTCCGCCATAGCACTAGAAATAGACTCCGCGGAGTTATCGTCCCTAGCTGCCTTCATAGCGGTATCAAATATCTCCGGTTTATTATTTCTATACCAAGCAATTATCGAATTGGTAATCAACTTAGCTTTATTCTCATCCGCTACGTGTTCTTGAGACCTCCTACCCTTAAGATGGTTAAGAAGGTGGCGCATAGCTGTCTTTGGATTATTTATGACATTCATATCTAATCCGCTTGATATTACATCTTTATGTATCTTGATTGTTGGCAAAGCCGTTCTGAACGCATCAACCAGTGAAGAAGGTTTGGAGTCCTGCCCTTCTGAGTCAGAAAGCGACCAGCTCATATATAATCTTTCATACGGCTTTGAAATTAGTCTATACATAGCCACATTTTCTTCAGCCATCTTCAGTTCATCAAGATGCCCAATAGGAAAATCATGCTCCTTAAAAAACTCCTTTTCATCTACAGAGAATATCCCATCTGAAGCAGGTTCCATAGGAAGCACACCTTCATTCGCTGCAAGTACAACCATCGCCTTAAGGGGTCCTGGTCTTGTTCTGATCATAGATCCCATAATTATTCCGTCTAGCGCCGGTGGAATGATCCCGATATCAACGGATGCAAGTCCCTTTTTGTACAGCTGTATTATCTCTTCAGACTTCGTTTTATCAAATATCTCTTCTCCCAAAATAGAAGCGATTTGCTCCAGAATATTGACACACGCCTCATAGCTCTGGGCAGTATTCTGCGCCTCTTCGTTATATCCCTCTTCAGCTTGAACTTCAGATACATTCTGAAGTCTGCCTGGTAGATCCCATTCCTCTTCCAAAATTTTTATCAAATTAAACACTAATTCAGAAACTGTTCCAGAGCTTTCCGCTATATCGCGCAGCTTCGCAACTTGTTCTATTATGTATCTTCTAGTGCTCTCAAGCCTCTCGAATTCCTCGTCAGTATAGTCAAAATGCCCATATTTAAACTCTCTAGTCCACATGGTACCACGTATCTTATAATTACGTGCATAATTCTCCAGCATCTCGATGTCGTCTCTACTTATGCTCGTCAGTTCAGTCTTGAGCATTACGAACAGCGCTGAAGTCCTATACCCTTGCAGAACAAACTCTAGAAGACTCACGATAAATCTAGCAGCCATAGAATCAGTAATCGTCCTTCTGGAATCGACAAAAAGAGGAATTCCATACTCTTCAAAAGTTCTGCGTATTATAGGTTGCCTAGATGAATCGTCATTACAGATTACTGCGATTTCATTCATCCGATATCCTTTATCGCGAATCAGCTCATAAATATATGAAGCTGCACTCTCCGCCTCGTAGAAAGGATTTGCGCACTGAGTAAGCCTAACTTCATCATTTATCGTGTCTTCATCCGGCATCTTCAGTGCAGATTCTCCCGAGCTAAAGATAGTCCTAAACAGATTCTCTTCCAGATAATCGAGTGTCTCTCTGCCGTATACTCTATATTCGTCAGACACATATTCTTTCGATACGGCAACACCTGCGGCAGTTGCCCTAGTGGTCAGCGCTGATATCAAGATTGTGCCAAGGTCAAAGTCACTGATATTGACCATAATGTTTACATCTACACGCTTTGCCATCTCAATGAGTGCATCCATAGACTTAGGAGCAAGCGTATCAAATCCGTAAACCCACACCGAATGATTATCAAATAGAGTCGATTCCCTGATCAACGAGACGTACATCGAAATGTAATCTTCAGAATCTATGTATCGCCCCTCTAGTTCCGACTCATATTCATCAATTATTAGCATCAACTCGCGCATCTTATGTGCAAGCAGCTCGCTGTGATTATCTTTATCGATTATAGATCTTAGTTCATCTAGAGATAAGTCTTGCTGCTTGAAGTCGGCGATGAAGTCGTTGACCATATCTATGAATCCGCTCTGATCAGCCGCCGATTTAAATACTTCAAGATCATCTTTGTGCGACTTTATAATCTTGTACAGGAGCATATGTCTACCATACTTATCGAGAATCTCAGTATTCTCCTTGCCGTGCTCTGCCATTATCCTCTGGCCTAATCTATTCAAGGAGAGAATTTCAATATCAAGAAGGCAGGCGATACCCGTATATTTTAGAGCCTGCTCTTCCGCAACAAGAGTGTACTGGTTCGGAACCAATACATACGTCCTGCCTTTAATATTCTCGTATATAAACTTTTCCTTGTTCATGCACTCCCGTGCCATAAATAGGTTCAGCATCTTATCCCTCGATTATGTCAAACAGCTCCTCAGGTTTGTTTATTCTGTACATAGGCTCTATCCCGCCTAGAGGAACATTTCCGCCCCTACGGCCCCAGCATACCAGTATGCTGTCTACACCAGCATTGATGCAACAACCAATATCAAATCGTGTATCGCCTAACATTATAGTTTCTTCTCGCTTTGCGCCTAGCTGTCTCAGTGCTTCAAGAAGTGGTCCCGGCTCCGGCTTATGTTCGATTACGTCATCTGCTGTGATGATAACATCGAATTTATCCTTGATACCCATCTCTCCTATATACTGCATTGCTGTATGCCTAAGCCTTGAGGTAACTATAGATAGCGAGTAGCCACGTCTTTTAAGTCCACCTAGAAGCTCCGCTATACCAGGGTATAATTTATAGGCACCCTTACTGTGCTCCGTCTGATATCTTCGGTATACCGCTAAAACTTCTTCTGGATCTTCATCTGCAAAAAGCTCTTTAGTCGTATTAGATACAGTCTCCCCAAAGGTGGAAAGTATAAGGTTTTCATCCGCTTCCTCGCCTTTAAATCTTCTAAAAGCAGCCTGCCATGAATCGATAATCAGCTGATCCGTATCTAGGAGTGTTCCATCGAAATCAAACACTATGTATTTCTTCATTATATGCTTCTCTCCTTCGCTTCCTGGGTGAGCTTTGCCTTGATAAATTCGTCAAGTGCCCCGTCCATTACGGCATTTATATTGCCAACCTCTGCATTAGTTCTATGATCCTTGACCATCGTATACGGTTGAAATACATATGACCTAATCTGCGCACCCCAAGTCACCTGACTCATATCTCCTTTTAGTTCATTGAGATTCTCCTTGTGCTCTGCCTCGGCGAGCTGCTGAAGCCTCGAGGCCAATATCTTCATCGCCATCTCCCTGTTATATAGCTGAGAGCGTTCATTCTGGCACGTTACAACTATATTTGTAGGAATGTGCGTTATGCGAATGGCGGAATCCGTAGTGTTGACATGTTGACCACCAGCGCCTGAGCTCCTATACTTATCTATCTTGAGATCCTTGGGGTCAATATTGACTTCAACGCTATCCCCAAGGTCTGGAACGACTTCAACCGCTGCAAATGAAGTCTGCCTCTTGCCAGCAGAGTTAAACGGTGATATGCGTACTAGTCTATGCACGCCCGCCTCACTGCGGAGGTATCCATATGCATTAATTCCGCTGATGACAATTGTGCAGCTCTTTATACCAGCTAGCGTATCGTTTTGAATATCAACTACATCTGTTTTAAATCCATGCTGATCAGCATATCTGAGATACATTCTCATCAGCATCTCCGCCCAGTCCATAGCATCAACACCACCGGTACCAGCGTGAATGCTTAGAATTGTATCCTTATCGTCATATTTACCGGTCAGAAGTCTGCTTAGCTCGAGATCTTCCATCTCCTTGACTAATCGATTGTATTCCTTGATTATATTCTTGGCCTCAGAGTAATCTTCATACTCTTCTGCTAGGTCAATCATCTCAGATATATCACTAAACCCCTTGAGCAATCCCTCATAATGCTCAAGCTCACTTTCGAGATTCTTTTTCTTCTTCATCAGCTTCTGCGCATCATCAGGTGTATCCCAAAATCCGGGCTTAAGCATCTCCTGTTCCATATCCGCTATATTACCTCTCAGACCATCTGGGTCAAAGATAGTCTCCAATCTCCTTAAGCTTCGCTAGTTCTCCTGGTAATGTCTGCCTTATCTCATCCAATTCAATCATAGTAAATCCTCTCATCTATGACAGATGCGCGTAGCCGCAATAAGCAGCATCGCGCATCCATTGAGCTAAACTCCATAGCCCTGCTTACTGCAGAACCCACATAATATCTTGCCAAATATAACGGATTCCCTTATTGGAACTTTCCGCAGCAATTCTTGTATTTCTTGCCGGATCCACAAGGGCACGGATCGTTTCTACCTATCTTAGGGCTGTTACGGTGAACTGGCTCCTGAACATGCTCCCCGTTATCACGGTACTGCTGTTCACCCCCATGAGCAGCTGCTATATCCTCATCATAATACTCTTCCTTGCGTTCAACCTCATCCCTTGAAACTGTACGGCGTTCAGTTCGGGTCTCAACGGTTACATTGAAGCAGTATTTTACAGTCTCCTCACGGATATCCGCAATCATCTCCTCGAACATGCCGAAACCTTCTTTTGCATAAGCAACTGCAGGGTCCTGTTGTCCGTATCCACGAAGCCCAATTCCGTTCTTGAGCTGTTCCATCGCATCGATGTGATCCATCCAGCGATTATCAACAACTCTGAGCATAATCATGCGCTCAACTTCACGCATATGCTCGATACCAACTTCCTCTTCCTTCTCACGGTATATTTCCTCAAAGACATTCATGATGTCATCGCGAAGCTTATCTTCATCGAGATTCCTCAGTTCCTCATCTGTGTAGCTGAGTCTGCCCTTAAAGGCAGGGGTAATCTGCTCACAGCCGTAGAAAATCTCATCCATATCCCAGTCCTCTGAGAAGCGAGTCTCCATGGTAATAGGTGCAACTATGCCATTTACAAGCTCTTCCACCATTCCCATTATATAGTCGCGTAGGTTCTCACCATCGAGCACCATCTTGCGCTGCTCATATATCTGAGTCCTCTGTCTGTTCATAACGTCATCATACTGAAGTACGTATTTACGGATACCGAAGTTCTTGCCCTCGATTTTCTTCTGAGCGTTTTCTATTCTTCTCGAAAGCACCTTTGCTTCTAACGCATCATCCTCGGTAAGACCAACTGTCTTGACAATTCTCTGCATCTTCTCTCCACCGAAGAGTCTCATCAGGTCATCTTCAAGTGAAATGAAAAACTGTGTAACACCGGGATCTCCCTGTCGTCCAGAACGTCCACGCAACTGGTTATCTATACGTCTTGATTCGTGTCTCTCTGTACCGATGATGCAGAGTCCACCGAGCGCTCTTACTTCCTCCTGCTCGTCCTTTCTCTCAGCAGTAAACTGTTTCAAGAGTTCCTGATACTTCTCCCTAGCGCCATTGAGTTCTTTGTCATCAGATTTTTCAAAACCTGTTGCAAATGCAATCTGCTCAGGAGTGTATTCCAGTTTCTTCATCTCACGCCTAGCCTCAAAGTCAGGATTTCCACCAAGTATGATATCGGTACCACGACCAGCCATGTTGGTAGCGATTGTAACGGCACCCTTGCGGCCTGCCTCAGCTACGATTTCGGCTTCCTTCTCATGGTGTTTAGCATTAAGCACGTTATGCTTTATGCCTTTCTTCTTGAGCATCTCACTGATTAGCTCAGATATCTCAATAGAAATAGTACCTACGAGAACGGGCTGACCTGTCTCATGTGCTTCTGCAACTCTATCTACGATAGCTTTGTACTTGCCAGTCTGACGAGCATACACGGAATCATCTAAGTCTGTTCTCGCAATAGGCTTATTGGTAGGAATGACAACTACATCCATGTTGTAGATATCTCTAAATTCATCTTCCTCTGTCTTGGCAGTACCCGTCATACCAGATAGCTTCTTGTACATACGGAAGTAGTTTTGGAGCGTAATAGTAGCGAGAGTCTTGGACTCTGACCTTACCGATACACCTTCCTTGGCTTCGATTGCTTGATGTAATCCGTTTGAGAAACGTCTACCGTACATCAGACGTCCAGTAAACTCATCAACGATGAGAATCTCACCATCCTTGACGATATAGTCAACGTCTCGTTTCATGAGGTAATTGGCATGAAGAGCCTGATTTACGTAGTGATTGAGCTCCATGTTGTCTGGATCTGAGAAGTTCTCGATACCAAAATATTCCTCAGCAGCCTTTATACCGGTCTCATTGAGAGCAACCTGCTTATCCTTCTCATCCACAGTATAATCGCCATGTACTCCGTTCTCACCCTCTTCCTCGTCACTTGTGGTGTCGCGGATGAGCGTCTTAACGAATACATTTGCCGTGCGATACATATCGCTTGAATCAACACCTTTACCGGAGATGATGAGTGGCGTACGCGCCTCATCGACGAGAATCGAGTCGACCTCATCGACTATGGCGAAATTAAGCTCTCGCTGAGTGAGTTCCTCTTGATAAGTAACCATGTTATCACGGAGGTAGTCAAAACCGAACTCGTTGTTCGTACCATATGTGATATCCGACATATATGCAGCCTTGCGGTCATCACCTTCTAATGAATTGACAACGCAACCAACTGTAAGTCCTAGGAAGGTATATAGCTTTCCCATCCAGTCAGCATCTCGCTTTGCGAGGTAATCATTTACAGTGACTACATGAACACCCTTACCAGTAAGCGCATTCAGATATGCTGCGAGCGTAGCCACAAGCGTCTTACCTTCACCAGTTTTCATCTCAGCGATTCTTCCTTGATGCAGTACCACACCACCAATGAGCTGCACGCGGAAATGCTTCATACCGAGACTTCTAACCGCACCTTCACGGCATACGGCAAATGCCTCTGGCAAAATGTCATCCACAGTCTCAAAAGGACCTTCATCACCTTCTTCTCTGATAGTACCTAGACGCTTCTTAAACTCCTCTGTTTTAGCGCGAAGCTCTTCATCAGTAAGCTTCTGCATCTGCTCATCGTAGGATTCAATCACATCTACGATTTTTTCTATCTTCTTGACCTCTCTCTTGTTGAGGTCTCCAAATATCTTTTCTACTAAACCCATTTACGTGGCTCCCTTCCTTCTCGATAATACATTGTATATGAATTTTAATAAGAATTATCTTAAATAAACATCCCTAGTTGTCATCCTCGTCTTCATGAGGCTTGTCCTCGACGCGAATATGGAGTCTAAGCGCCCTCTTGGCATCCGCCCTTGTAACCCTAACCTTGAACAGTTTGTGTTTAGATTCATACTCGAATGTATCTCCAACCTTTGGTATGCGGTCGAGTTCAATCATCGCCCATCCATTTACCGTCGTCGCATCGATATCTATGTCTTCACCCTGAAGCTCAAAGAATTTTTCGACATTAGTTCCTCCAGCCACCGAATATGAACCATCTATTAAGTCTGTGACCTCTCTCATCTCAACTGTATCGTGCTCATCATAGATCTTGCCGACAAGCTCTTCGATGATATCCTCCATCGTTACGAGCCCTGTGGTACCACCGTATTCATCGACGATGATTGCCATGTGGGTTGCCTTTGCCTGCATCTTCTTGAGAAGTACCGATGCCTTAATCGATTCAGCTACATATGCAACTGGCTTTACATATAGGTTTACGCTCTTACCTTCTCCCACGACATAGTTGTGGAAATCCTTCTGATTGAGAATTCCGATTATGTTGTCAAGGTCATCTTCGAACACCGGAAGTCTCGAAAGGCCCGTGTCTTTGAAAAGCTTAGCTATCTCATCATTAGGTTTACCGAGCTCGATAGCGATGATATCTATTCGAGGTGTGATTATGTCTATCGCTTCTAAATCGGCAAACTCGATTGCGTTAGTAATCAGCTCACTCTGAGATTCTTCGATGCTACCACCTGTCTTGGCTTCCTCGACAATCGTCTTGAGTTCGTCCTCTGTGTATACCTGCTCAGATGAGATTTTGAAAACTTTATCGACTAGCTTCTTCCATACACCAAACACCCAGTTAAGCGGTGTAAATAGAAACATCATGACCTTTACGGCCGGTGCCATAAATAGCGATAGGCCTTCTGCTTTATCCTTAGCGATATTCTTCGGTGATATCTCCCCGAACACCAAGACCAGGACAGTTACAACAACGGTGGAAATAGTCGCACCATAGTGACCATATAGCTTGATGAACATAACCGTAGCTATAGAAGTTGTTGCAATGTTGGCAATATTGTTGCCTATCAAAATCGTGGTGAGAAACTTGTCGAAGTTCTCCGTTATCTCCAGTACGAACTTCGCACTCTCATTGTCATCGCTCGCCAGATTCTTCATCTTTATCTTGCTCACCGAAGTGAACGCCGTCTCAGTTGCGGAAAAAATGCCCGATAGCACGAGCAAAATCACAATACTTATAACGTATGGTGTCATTTAACTTGATTCACTCTCCTATATCTGTGTGTATCCGACTAATTATACTACATTAAACTGTAGATAAGTGATGAAACAACGAAAAAAGCTCTCTCATACCACGAGAGAACCATCTTTCAATCCTATTTCTCTATATCTAGCCGGCTTGCCATCCTCAAAATCGACCGCGTATCCGCTCGCAGGATTAGGAGTCCAGTGCCATGCCTTCTCCTTTACCGACGGAAACATCATCTCCATACATGTAAAAATCACAGCACCATGGAACACTCCTATAACATCGGAATACTTTACATCATCCTTTAATGCTTCAAGACCGCGAGCTACACGTTCAATAAATCCATCATTAGTCTCTCCTTCAGGAAAGTCCATGTATTTCTTCTTTCCCTCAAGCCAAGCCCTGGCCTCGTCATGCTGGAGAACCTCTTCCATGGTCTTCATCTCAAATATGCCAACTCCAACCTCTCTGAGATCGGAAATGATTTCGTGATCTCTGTCCCCGAATATGTGCTCAAATGTCTGCTCAGTTCTCAGCATTCCAGATGTATAGAGTTTAGCACCATCCGCTTCAGGATATGCCCCCTTATCACACAGTGTCTTAATCTGCTGTACACCTTGCTCAGCAAGAGGCAGATCGGTGCTTCCATAGAATAAATCCTTAAGTGTCCCTTCTGTATCACCATGTCTTATCAGGTATAATGTATTTCCCATCTTAGTCCCCTATTTTCGTATCGTCTAGCCAAGCATTTGAACTGCGCCAATGCGCCTCGCAGTCATCATCCAACATACTTAAATTTCAGCGTTTTTATAGAATTAATATGTGTGTTTTTATACACTACAATGTCGCATATTATATCATTTTCTGTTATAATATTCTACATATTTGCTAACGAGAGGCAATGCAAATTAGGGGAATATGCATGGCCTTAGCGCATCTCGGCAAGTATATTATAATTTTTAGGGATTTTGGATCGGAGGGATATTATGTCAACTAATTTCAACAGGGATTCCGCTTGGGAGCTGGTAAAAAAATATAACGAAGAGTCGTTTCATCTCCATCATGCTGTTACTGTTGAGAGAGTGATGCGCTATTACGCTAAAAAGCAGGGATATGATCCGCAACACTGCGGATTATGCGCGCCCGTAGCTCAGGGGATAGAGTAGTTCACTCCGAATGAAATGGTCAGCGGTTCGAATCCGCTCGGGCGCACCACTTTATATAATGGAAAAAGCACTGCAGCCTACGGACTGCAGTGCTTTTGCTTTGTGGTTATTATATAACCAACTAGATATTAATTATTCTATGTATTTTCATCAGACTCTATATTAGCACCCTATAACTCACGAGCTATAAGGCTCTAATATCATTCTAATCCGCACTTGATTTTAATTGATCTATCAAATTCTAAACTTCTCTGCCTGCGTTAAAGTCCATAGCTACCTTAGCATAGATCTGAGCTCCTCTTATAAGTTCAGGTTCATATACAGTGAACTTACTGTGATGCTGCACGTAGCAAGCGCCAGAAGCCTCATCTGCAACACCGAGCAGTAGCACACATCCTGGAACCTTTTCCATGAAGTAAGCGAAGTCTTCGCCTCCAGCAGTTGGTGGAACGTGTATAGGAGCTTCCTCCCCGATTACGTCCTGCGCTACAGCTCTAGCAAGTGCAGACATGCCCTCATCATTGACAGTAGGTGGTACAAGAAGCGTATCCCTAACCTCAGCTGTGCACCCATAAGCTTTAGCTGTGTCTGTGGCAACCTGCTCTACGTACTCAGGGAACTTATTGAATACATCATAGCTGAAGCATCTAGTTGTACCTGTAAGCTTGGCTGATCCGGCGATTACATTCCATCTCTCACCTGCATTAAATGTTCCAACTGTTACTACTGCAGGTTCAGCAGGAGCGAGTTTTCTTGAAACGACAGTCTGAAGACTTCCGACAATCGCAGAACCAGCCACGATAGCATCGACAGCTAGATCTGGCTGAGCTCCGTGTCCGGAGTTACCTTGTACATCGATTTCAAACATCCTTGCAGCACCCATTCTTGGACCTGCATCACAGCTGATATGTCCAGCTGGCACATTGCCCCAGACATGCATCGCAAAGCATGCATCTACACCATCTAGCGCACCATCTTCCACCATGGCTTTAGCACCAGTTGCAACTTCTTCAGAAGACTGCCATGCGAGCTTTACTGTTCCGCAGAGCTCATCCTTCATATCATTTAAAAGGTGCGCTGCTGTAAGAAGCATTGAGATGTGACAGTCGTGGCCACACGCATGCATGACCCCCTTTGTCTTCGATGCAAAAGGAAGTCCTGTCTCCTCGGTTACTGATAGGGCGTCAATATCTCCTCTGAGCAGTACAGTCTTGCCAGGCTTCGCACCTTTGATTGTTGCTAAAGTCGAAGTCTCAAGACCGCAGTGTTCCCATTCAACACCCATCTTGTCGAGCTCTTCTCTGATTTTCTTTGCTGTCTCATATTCCTTTTCACTCACTTCGGCGTTGTTATGAAACCAACGTCTCATCTCAACTTGATAGTCAGAATATTTTTCTGCAACTTCTTTCATACCCATGATATTACCCCCCCTATATGTTAAAAAAGATTATTGTATACGTATTGTGCTCGGGTAGGCCTTTTCTAGCCTATTAATGTTCTCACAGCCTGAGATAATATCAGGCCGCTTTCTGCGACCCGAATATTGTTTTCCGAATTAAGCCTATATTCGCTTATAGAAGTGTAGCGAATATACCAGCTAAGAATACGGAAGTGATAGTTACTGTAGTGAATCCACCAACGATCATCGATGGAAAAATCTTGCTCATCAAGTAGTTAACCTCGTCTGGATCATCAGATAGAGCCTCGCATGTCGATTCAGAGATAATCGCATCTGCTGGGAATCCGTAAAGTGCCGTCAATCCATTTGCAAAAGCAAGATAGAACGACATCTTGAATATTTTTGCAATGATGAACGAGAACACAGCCATACCTATGACACCTATGACGATGAGTATAACCATCGGTCCTATGATTGACTTAAGCATTGCTGGGGTTAGGTTCTTAAGTCCGTCGAACACAATCATCATAAGCGCGAACATGCTAATCCAGTATGAATTTGCTCTGTTCAGAATATTTGTATCCAGGAATCCAACTGCACAGAAGATTACACCGAATACTAACGCCCATATTGCTGGCGAAATTACTACACTGCCGAACTTAAGCTGTCCTGCGAGCGATGCAAACCACGCAACTAGACCAAGCTTGCAAAGCATGAATACTGGTGTATTGTACTTATCAGGAACTCTTGGCAAAAGCTTCTTAACCTTAGAATCATCGTTTACAACCGTCATTCCGATCTGCTTGTTAGCTTCCTTCTGTTCCTCTGTGAGAACAATTTCTCCGCTTCTAAGCTTAGCTAGTTCCTTGTTTCCAAACTTGTGGAGCATGATTGCTGTAAGTGGATAACCTGCAAATCCCTGCACACAGTAGATGGTTACCGCAAATGTAGCAGCTACCTCTAAGCCTTTTGCATGAGCAGCCATCTGCATAGTTGTAGCGGCAACGATTCCACCAGTTAGTGGAGGTAGACCAGCTATCATCAGAGTTTTGTCCATGAACAGCGGTGCAAGATACCAGCTGAACAGCACCATACCTGCGAGGCCAGCTAGACATACAACGATAGTCTTCCACTGCTCCAGCAGATGCTTAACACTGATGATTGTACCGATATGTACGATAAGCAGCATCATAGCTACTGTTGCTGCAAATGTAACGAGTCCAGAATCTGTCCCTATTGTCTTAGGGAAGAATGTCCAGTATCCAAGTAGATATAGGATTGCGGATGCGAATACGGATGTTACCCAAGCCTTGGTAGCTGTTGAAATCCACTCACCAACGGCATAACAGATAGCCATCAACACGAATGCCAATAGTGCATTATAAAATACCATGTTTCTCTAGTCCTTTCTGTTTTCTAAAAAATAACATCCTGTGAATTAATCTATTTTGACAGTTAGCCCTAACCCCTGACTATACTGCCTATATTACAAAGCCGCTTAGCAGCTCTATAAACTCTTATGCACTGCAATATATTATGCATTGCAGTTTTCTTTTAAATACCTAATTGCTGTAGCAACCATAGCCGTCATACCGTAAGGAATTGTCTCATCGTTTAACGTACTCGCTGAATTATGTAGCGGAGCATAATGCCCTGCATTCCCAGCTTTTAAAATCATAAATGTGCCAGGCTTTCCACTTACATCTGAGTAGGCACTGAAGTCCTCACTGAAATTCATCGGTCTATCTAAATCGATTACCCTATCTTCACCGATGGTATCTGCAGTTGCCGCCCTTGATACAGATGTGAGCTCTTTATCGTTTATCACTGGAGCATATTCCTTTACATAATTGACATCTACAGTGCATCCTAACCTCTTCAAAGAGCTCCCTTGCTCTCTTTAAAATTTTATTCTCACTCATCTTTAATCCCCTATTTGCGAATATGCGAATTGCATTTCACAATTTACAACACATATGTAAAAATCCTATAAGCCTTTAACCACAAGGCTTACATCAAGTCTAGAAATTTAATATGCTGTATTATAACACCGTTTTTTATAATTTAAACAAATTTTTCATACTTTTTTGTGTTATTTCACTAACACTTTCTAGAGCCACTGAAATTCCAACGATAAGTTGATATGAAAAATTTGCACTTTATCGTGTGCACTGTTTTATGGTTTATTTTCGTAGATATTAGAATATGGCATCATAAAAAAGAATCCTCTCATCGCCAATGCGTCAAGAGGATTACTTCGGAATATTAATTACTTGCGTATATTAAATTGAAATTTCTATAGAAATTTGTATTGCTGATATGATTCTACTTACCGTCAGAATTATTAACATGTACATCGAGCTGGCTATGAGGAAGCACGATATCTGATTCAAGCAGACACTTCTGCAGTACGCCCATAGCGGCTCTTCTCATGACCCACTTATCCTTAGGCTTACACCAGTATCTGATCCTGTATGTTGCAGACGTTGCATCGAAGCTCTGAACAGCTAGGTACTCAGAGTTCTTAATGCCTTTAACCGCTTTAATCTTCTTTGCACAGTCAGTCAGAACCTCTCTGACATGCTCTGGATCCTCGTCATATCTGAGCCCTATGTCTATATCGTATATACCATTAGTTATACCCACTTTAGTGATATTTCTGTTGCAGATGGTAACATTATCTCCTGTATTTAGGCTCGTGTACTGAGTGGTCTGAAGGGTGAATAGTGTAACTATACCTTCGTCATCATCAATTTTAATAACATCGCCAACTTTAAAGGCTTTGTCATTAATTATATGCATACCCATCAACACATCCTTAAATACGTCTTGCATCGCCATGCCGAAAACCGCACCGGCAACACCAACACCAGCGATTATTGATGTAATTCGTATATTGTTTACTTCGAGTACTGCCAAGGCTGCAATTATCCAGGTTACAGTCTTCATCAGTCTAAACGTCGATCTAACAATCGCATTCATCTGTACCGTATTGTTGGTCTTTTTGACATAGAGCTTATGCGTATGTTCTATGACGAGCGTCGCAATAGATGTGACCAAAATGATGATTATGCTACTTATAAATTGTGCCGAAGTGACCATTTTAACTATTATATCCACCTTATCCCCCTATCCTCGGAACACCGACAAGTCGTCCCAGCTCAAGAGTGATGATAGCACCCCAAAGCCTTCTATATCTTGATAAAATTCATCAATCTGCTTAGCTCCGTAATGCTTATATATCTCTTCTGCTTTGGTGTTACCTGCAAATACGTCGATTACCATCTGTGAATATCCGATATCCGCCACTCTATTTCCCATCGTAAATAAGAGCCTTCTCCCTATACCAAAATCTCTGTAAGATGCCTCTATATGCAGCATCTCAAGCCAGAATGCACCGAATACTTCCGGAGAGGGTGTGCCCGCTACAAAGCCGACAATCTCACCGGTTCCAGTCTCTTCACCATCTGTTAGGAGCTCAGCAACAAACATTTCATTTCCTGGTGTAAGGAAGTATGTGTCCATCCTCTTCGACGCACTCTCAGGATTCACAGAGCTTAGATATCTTTTATCAAGTATATTTGCATATGTATCATGATAGTTCTCTGATAGGATGCGCCCAACCTCGGCTATGTCGGAACGCTTCGCCTCACGAATTTTTATTTTTTTAATATCTTCCATACTATAGACCTGCCTTATTCATACGTTACTCTATAGTATACACGAATTTTCATTTAAATTCCTTTAAAGTAATAACTTACTCCCAGTGTCCTTCACTGACAAGCACCTGCTCGGTGTATGACTCTTTAACGACAACTGCCTTTATGGATACTACCTCAGCATGAAAACCTTGCTTTACATTATATACAAACCCACTATTTCCCCACGCTGTCTCTCTCTGGCGATTTCCGCTGCACCTGTGCAACTACAGTGGATGCAAAGATTACAACACATCCACCCCACTCCACGAGAGACATATGCTCATGGAGGATAAGAACCCCAAATATCGCTGCAAACACGGATTCAAGACTCATTAGCAGCGATGCAACAACTGGATTAGTATATTTCTGCCCTATTATCTGCATAGTGTATGCGAGCGCCGTTGGAATAAGAGCCGAATAAAGCGTTACCCATAGGGCGTTCTTGATCATCTCTAGAGTTGTATTCTCAGCTATGAATGCGACAATCAGTGTAAGTACCCCGCACACTAGCATCTGCGCCACAGAGAGCATTAACGCATTATTCTTGGTTACGTGTTTTGATACAGCCATTATCTGTAGTGCAAAAAACAACGAACTCAAGAGTGTTATAGCATCACCTGTTCCCAGTCCCGAAAGCCCGCCATGTAAGCTCAACATTGCAAACCCTATCATCGCCATTACTACTGAAATCCATATCCTTAGACCTACTTTATGTCCGCTAAAGATTCCCAGCAATGGAACGATAACGATATAAATTACGACGATAAAACCAGCTCTCCCAACTGGCACAGTTGTGAGTCCTACCTGCTGTAAATTTGATGCCATCCCGAGCATCGTCCCACACACGACACTCCCTACGAGCAAGTTCATCTTCCGAGCTCTTACTACGTTCTCACCATGAAGCTTTTTACTAAAGAATTCCCTTGGTTTTGCAGCTTTTATGACTAGAGGCATAAGAGCTAATCCCCCAATAATCATTCGTGCTCCGTTAAAGAAATATGGACCTATAGAATCCATCCCCATCTTCTGAGCTATGAATCCACTTCCCCAGATAATCGCAACTATTAGCAGTGCAATATTTCCCTTGTTCTTATTGCTCATATGATAAGTCCCCCTAATCACCTAATCATATTGAAGGGTTATTGGTGTTTGTCAGCATTTACCTTGTCTGATTTAATAATAACTAGGATATCACCATTACTGAATCCCTTTAATAAATAGTCCCAAATATATAGTAAAATTATAACATGCAAGCATATTAAGGTGTACAATACCGCAATTATATATGATAAGCTATATAATTTTTTGGTATAATAAGACATCAATAAGATTGGTACTAGAGGAGGAATCAACTTGATAGAAACTGACCACATCATACTTCGCAAGGCATCCTTTGCCGATTGCGACCTTTTCGCAGAATGGGAGTCGCGAGAAACTGTAATCGAGCATTTCTGTACGACAGGCAAAAGAAATCTCGATACTATAACCGACGAATTTCACAATGTCATCCACGATCCATCTCGCGAATGGATGACAATAGTTGAGAAATCTAGTAAAAAACCTCTGGGAAAAATAGATATCACTAACATTGATTCCATCAATGATTCGTTAAATATCGCAATCATTTATCTCGCTGACGAAACGGCTCGCGGCAAAGGTTATGGAACAGAATCCATGGAAGCTCTTCTTCGCCACGCTTTCGAGGAGCTCGGCACACATAGAGTTACCGTTTCTCATTTTCCCGACGATAAAGTCGCTTCAAACCTATACACAAAGCTAGGTTTCAGAACAGAAGGCATACTCAAACTAGCCGGGAAACGCAGTAATGAGTATTTCGACATGGAGCTTAGGGCTATTCTAGTGGAAGAATGGGATGAACAGAACGAAATAAAAGCCTTAAATGCTTGACTTTAAACACTTTGAGTAATATAATTTTTAGGCATATTGTGCAAATGGAGCAGGGCTCTGCCCGGTAGCTCCGACACTAAGTTATTTTTAGTATGTCGAACAAGATCTTTAGATCCTAGTAGACAGTGCCGAAACCGATCTTCGGATCTGAGTAGGTAGAAAGGACAGAAAATGAAGTCTTACATCGCTAAGCCTGCAGATATCGACCACAAGTGGTATGTTATCGATGCAGAGGACAAGACTCTAGGTAAGATTGCAGCTGAGATTGCAATGATCCTAAGAGGAAAGAAGAAGCCTATCTACACACCTCACGTTGACTGCGGAGATTACGTAGTTGTTGTAA